>Ga0153977_1000053_pt1 | contig 50976 bp, 45 predicted proteins | sample TSGA061MetaG_FD_104710 | JGI IMG/M metagenome (GOLD analysis project Ga0153977, IMG submission 104710) | Attine ant fungus gardens microbial communities from Georgia, USA - TSGA061 MetaG | ecosystem: Host-associated > Fungi > Mycelium > Unclassified | place: USA: Georgia, Yuchi Wildlife... | reverse complement strand
TAGTATCTGCTTTCGAATCGGAAGCAAGGAGAATTCGCCTAGCGGCCTATGGCGCACGCCTGGAACGCGTGTTGGGTTAACGCCCTCGGGGGTTCAAATCCCCCATTCTCCGCGTTTGGCCCCGGTCCCCAGGACCGGGGCCTTTTGCGTTCCCGGGACACCTCGGCTGAGCTTGGCTAGCCGGCGTCGGCCTGCTGCTCGGCATCCTGTTGCTGGGCTTCGGCAACGCGTTCAAGCACCTCGCGGCAAGCTGCGGTGGCCGGGTGGATTCTGCCCGCTGTTCTGGTGGAAGTGAAGACGGTCCGCTTCGGCAGGCCCGGAAGATCCAGGAGCTGGACCGTCCTGCTTCGCCCGGTCCAGACGAGGTCCGGCATGAGGGCCACGGCATTTCCGGACTCAATGAGCCGTATCTGAGCCTGAAGGTCGGCCGTTTCGTAGCGCACGTCCGGCTCGAAGCCGGCGGAGCGGCATGCCTGCTCGGCCCAATGCCGGGACGCGGCTCCCCGGGGTTCCATGACCCACGGCATGGTGGCGGTGTCCGCAAGGGAGGAAACGGTCTCGCCGCCGAGTCCTACCGGGGGAGTGGCCAGCCTGATGGCATCGCTGGTCAGGGTAACCCGGTCCAGTCCGCTGTGGTGCGGCGCCGCGTGGCCGGGGTATTGCTCGGCCACCACCAGATCGAAGTCGCGGGCCCACGTTTCGTAGAGGGCGGTCTCGGGCTCGCGCTGGGTCATTTCCACGCGGACCTCCGGGTACTCCCGCCGCATGATGCTCAGGAAGTCGGGAAGCAAAGCCAGTGCCGCGGACTGGAAAACGGCCAAGCGCACGGTCCCGGTCACCATGGACAGGGACGCGGCGAGCTCGGTTTCCGCCCGTTCCAGTGTCTCCAGCAGTGCCGCGGTATGCGCCACGAGGATCTCGGCCTGCGGCGTCAGCTGGACCCGGCGGCCTGCTTTGCGCAGCAGTTCCACCCCGGCTTCCTTCTCCAGAAGCGTCAATTGTTGGGATACCGATGAAGGGCTGTACTGCATCGCGTCGGCCACCTCGGCCAGGGTTCCGCGGATCTTTAGTTCGTGCAGCAAACGCAGCCGGCGGACGTCCAGCAAGGCAGCCTCCAAAGGTTCGGGATGGGTAATCAATATTCGTCAGAAAAGATCGCTTTTCCTAATGAGATTGTAGATCCATACTGATGGAAACAAACAAACTTCTCCGTCCCAGAAGGAGCCCCCATGACCAGCACCCTCCCGGATGCCACCGCCCCGCGCACCGAGGATTCGGGGCAGTTCGATGCTCTGGCCCAGGAAGCCATTGCTTTGGTCCGCCACTGGTTGACCGAAGCCAGCAAGATCCCCGTGGATGTCTCGGCGCAGCGCCTCGCCGGCGTCCTGAAGGACCCCAACGGGCTGGACTTCACTGTCGGATTCGTCGACGGCGTCATCCGCCCTGAGGATCTGTCCGTCGCCGGCCGCAAGCTCGCCGAGCTCGCCCCCAAGGTGCCCAAGTTCCTTCCCTGGTACATGCGCAGCGCTGTACGTGTGGGTGGTGTCATGGCTCCGATCCTGCCGCAGGTAGTCATCCCGATCGCCCGCCGCGTGCTCCGCGAGATGGTGGGCCACTTGATCGTTGACGCCACCGACGCCAAGCTCGGCCCGGCCATCGCCAAGATCCGCCAGGACGGCGTGCACCTGAATGTGAACCTCCTCGGCGAAGCCGTCCTGGGCGAGCACGAAGCCCAGCGCCGCCTGGAAGGCACCCTGAAGCTCCTTGCCCGCGAAGACGTGGACTACGTTTCCATCAAGGAATCCTCCACAGTTGCTCCGCACTCCCCGTGGGCCTTCGACGAAGCCGTCGATCACGTCGTGGAGAAGCTCACCCCGCTCTACCGCCTCGCAGCGTCCTTCCCCAAGCCCAAGTTCATCAACCTGGACATGGAGGAATACAAGGACCTCAGCATGACCATCGCGGTGTTCAAGCGCATCCTGGACATGCCCGAGTTCAAGAACCTCGAGGCCGGCATCGTCCTCCAGGCCTACCTCCCTGACGCACTCGGCGCCATGCAGGAACTGCAGGAGTGGGCCTCCGCCCGTCGCGCCGAGGGTGGCGCACCCATCAAGGTCCGCGTGGTCAAGGGAGCCAACCTTCCCATGGAGCAGGTGGAAGCCTCGCTGCACGACTGGCCGCTGGCGACCTGGGGCACCAAGCAGGATTCGGACACCAGCTACAAGAACGTCATCAATTACGCCCTCACCCCGGAGCGCGTTGACGCTGTCCGCATCGGCGTCGCGGGCCACAACCTGTTCGATGTTGCTTTCGCCTGGCTGCTCGCCAAGCAGCGCGGGGTGACAGAAGGCATCGAATTCGAAATGCTCCTGGGAATGGCAACCGGACAGGCCACCGCGGTCCGCAAGGACGTCGGCAGCCTTCTGCTCTACACGCCGGTGGTCCACCCGGGCGAGTTCGACGTCGCCATCGCTTACCTGATCCGCCGCCTCGAAGAGGGCGCCAGCCAGGAAAACTTCATGTCCGCAGTGTTTGAGCTGAGCGAAAATGAAGCCCTGTTCAAGCGCGAACAGCAGCGCTTCCTGAACTCACTGGCCAGCATGAAGAGCGAAGTTCCGGGGCCCAACCGCCAGCAGGACCGCCGTCTCCCGGCGGAACCGGCACCGCTGGAGGGTTTCCGCAACACCCCGGACACCGACCCCGCCCTCCCGGCAAACCGTGCCTGGGGCCGCGACATCCTCAAGCGCATCCCGGGATCCACGGCCGGCAACAAGATCGTCGAATCCACCAAGGTTTCCGACGCCGCGGAACTCGAGCAGATCATTGCCTCCGCCGTTGACGCCGGGAAGGCCTGGGGCGCACGTCCCGCCGCCGAGCGCGCAGCCATCCTGCACCGCGCCGGTGACGTCCTCGAGGCCCGCCGTGCCGAACTCCTGGAGGTCATGGCTTCCGAAACCGGCAAGACCATCGATCAGGGCGACCCCGAGGTCAGCGAAGCTATCGACTTCGCGCACTACTACGCCGAGCGCGCCAAGGACCTGGAAACGGTCGACGGCGCCACGTTCGTCCCAGCGAACCTCACCGTGGTGACCCCGCCGTGGAACTTCCCGGTGGCGATCCCCGCAGGCTCGACGCTCGCAGCGCTCGCCTCAGGCTCCGCCGTCGTGATCAAGCCGGCAAAGCAGGCCCGCCGCTCCGGTTCGGTCATGGTGGACGCGCTCTGGGAAGCCGGTGTGCCGCGTGAAGTGCTGGCACTCGTGCAGCTCGAAGAGCGCGAACTGGGCACCCAGTTGGTCTCCCACCCGAGCGTTGACCGCGTGATCCTTACCGGTGGCTACGAAACCGCCGAGCTGTTCCGTTCCTTCCGCCAGGACCTGCCGCTGCTCGCGGAGACCTCCGGCAAGAACGCCATCATCGTCACCCCGAGTGCGGACCTGGACCTCGCTGCCAAGGACGTTGTGTACTCGGCATTCGGGCACGCGGGCCAGAAGTGCTCGGCAGCCTCGCTGGTGATCCTGGTGGGCTCGGTCGCCAAGAGCGCCCGCTTCCACAACCAGCTGATCGACGCCGCGCGCTCCCTGACGGTTGGTTACCCGGAGAACGCCACCACGCAGATGGGGCCGATCATCGAGCCCGCCAACGGCAAGCTCCTCAACGCCCTCACCACCCTGGGCGACGGGGAGACCTGGGCGGTCAAACCCGAGCGCCTCGACGAGACCGGCCGCCTCTGGTCCCCGGGCATCCGCTCGGGCGTCAAGCGCGGCTCCTACTTCCACCTCACCGAATTCTTCGGCCCGGTGCTGGGTGTCATGACCGCTGAAACCCTCGAAGAAGCCATCGCCATCCAGAACGAGATCGAGTACGGCCTCACCGCTGGTCTGCACTCCCTGGATTCAGCCGAAATGGGTGTCTGGCTGGACAAGATCCAGGCCGGAAACCTGTACGTCAACCGTGGCATCACCGGTGCTATCGTGCAGCGCCAGCCGTTCGGTGGCTGGAAGAAGTCGGCTGTAGGCGCCGGAACCAAGGCCGGTGGACCGAACTACCTGATCGGGCTTGGTTCCTGGGCCCCCGCCGAGGCCAAGGCCAAGCGTGGCGCTGTCCTTCAGGGGTCTGCCGCCCAGCTCCTCGCCGCTGCCAAGTCCGCCGATGTGACCGCTGAGGAACTCCAGAGCCTCCAGCAGGCACTCTTCAGCGACGCGGCAGCCTGGGAAGCCGAGTTCGGCACCACCAAGGACGTCTCCGCCCTGACCGCAGAGCGCAACGTCTTCCGTTACCGTTCCCTGCCAGTGACCATCCGCCTCTCCGAAGGCGAGCGGCTCGCTGAGCTGATCCGCGTTGTCGCAGCCGGTGCAGTGGCGGGCTCCAAGCTCACGGTGAGTTCCGCCGTCGTGCTTCCCGACGCTGTGGTGACTGTGTTTGCGAACCTGGGCGTCAACGTCCGGATCGAGGACGACGCCGCGTGGCTGGGCCGCGCTGCCAAGTTCGACGCCGGCCGGATCCGCTTGATCGGTGGGGACTTCGCCGCGCTGAGCGCAGCGATGGGTGGCCGCCCGGACGTTGCGGTGTACCACGGCGCTGTGACCCAGGCCGGTCGGATCGAAATGCTGCCGTTCCTCCGCGAGCAGGCCGTGTCCATCACCGCCCACCGCTTCGGCACCCCGAACCACCTGTCGGACCACCTGATCTAGTTCGTGCGCCGAGGGGTGAGCTCCCGGCAGAAAGCATGTGCGTAAAAGGTTGAAAGCCAACCCCTCGGCGAACCCCACAAAACGTGAGGTGTCGCCGAGGGGTTGGCTTTCGGCTTTTGTGCGTCGTTTGAAAGGTTGAGAGCTCACCCCTCGGCGCAACTACGCGTCGGCGTATCCGAGCCTTTGCAACCTTTGCCGCGCGGCCAGTTCGCTGGGGCCGTGCGATCCCAGAGCGAACCGGACCATGCCCAGCACCACCCTTGCCGCCGTGATGACCGGCAACGGAACGATGCCAAGCCGGGCACGCTGGAGCCCCAGCAGGTCCCGGTATTTTGGCTCAAGGCTTGCGACGGCGGCTGCGAACAGGATGCGGTACCCGGGCTTGAGGAGCGGGCTCAGTGGAGGGTGCTGAATGAACGAGACGGTCTCGGCCAGGCGTTCATCGGCCCGGAGAATCCCTGAGGCGTACCATCCCTCCAGCTCGTCGCGGACTTGTGCTTCGGTGAGGGGCGGGTCCTGAACTCCGATGAGTCGACCGGCTGCTGCCCATTCGCTGACGTAGGCGTCGGCACCTCCCGGTATGGAGGTGCCCCAAATGCGGTTGGCTGTGAGGAATGAGTCCGCGTAGGTGACGTGGACCCAGCGGAGGAGCTCGGGGTCATTGGCGGCGTATTCGTGGACGGTGCCGTGTCCGTCCACGTACGTCCCCCGGACGCGTTCATGGATCCTCCGCACTACGGCCGTTGCGGACTCGGCTGCCTCGGTGGATCCGTAGGTCACGGTGAAGATCCACCGCACGGTATTTGCCAGGCGGCCCAGGGGATCCTTCTGGAAACCTGAATGCTCGTAGACACCTGCCAACGCGCCGGGATGCAGGGCCTGCATCAGCAGGACCCTGATCCCGGCGACGATCGTAGCCACGTGGCCGTGCACCGCCCAGACGGCCGAGCCCGGAAGGTGATAACCGGCGTCGTTCCCTTCCGCCAGGCGCGGCACCCACTCAGGCGGCGTCCCCGACGTGCCGGTGAACGTGCGCTGCAGTTCGTGGCGGTACTCAGTGAGGTAATTCCTCATGCATCCCATGAGACAGCGCTTTGGCGGAGGTGTACAGAGCCAGCTACGTGCGGACCCGCTTGCGCGACGGTGCAGCGGCCACCAGCAGGGCGGCAATTGCGACGGCGGCACTCAGGATGAGTCCCGGACGGTACTGTTCCAGCATGGCTTGGGCACTGACGGTGCCGGCGGCTTGGCCATGACCGCTGACCAGGGCTGTGGTGACGGCGAGGACCAATGCGGCGCCTACCTGCGTGCTGGTTTGGATCAGGCCGGCGGCGAGTCCCTGTTCCGAGTCCTTGATCCCGGCTGTGGCCTGGACGTTGATGGAAGGGAAGGCCAGGGCAAAGCCGATGCCCAGCAGGACCACCGACGGCAGGATGTCCAGGGCGTAGTTCGGAGTTGTGCCCACCCGGAGGAAGAGGACATAGCCCAGGCCGAGCGCAGTAAGACCGGTGAGGATCAGCTGCGTGGCTCCGAACTTTTCGATGAGCCTGTCCGCGAAAGGTGCGCTGGTGGCCACCAGCAGGCCGGCCGGCAGCAAGGCCAGCGCCATGCCCAACGGTGTCCAACCAAGCACGGATTGCAGGAACATGGTGACGATGAACTGGAAGCTCAGGTAGGACCCGAACAGCCCCACCGCGCTGAGGTTGGCCCTTGCTACCCAGCCTTCCTTGAGGATGCCGAAGCGGATCAGCGGATGCTTGACCTTGTTTTCAATGACTGCGAATGCTGCCAGCACTGCAACAGAAACTGCGAATCCGGCGATTGTTGCCACAGATCCCCAGCCCTGCTCCGGTGCTGAAACCAAGGTGTACACCAGGCCGAGCATGCCCAGTGCCAGGGTCACGGCACCCCAGATGTCGTGTCCGCTGTTTTCGGCGGACGGCTTGTCCTTGGGGATGAACTTGATACCCAGCAGGACCACCACTACGGCGATCGGAACTGATACCAGGAAGGTCCAGCGCCAGCTCAGGCTGGTCATCAGGCCTCCCACTACGAGGCCCAGCGAGAATCCGCTGGCGCCGAACGTGGTGAAGATGGACAGCGCCTTGTTGCGCTCGCGTCCTTCGGCGAAGTTCGTGGTGATGATCGAGAACCCGGTGGGTGCGGTGAAGGCCGCTGCGAGGCCCTTCACGAAACGCGTGGCAATCAGGACGGCGGGGTCGTCCACCAGGCCGCCAAGGAGCGACGCCGCGGCGAACACGGTCAAGGCGATGAGGAAGATTCGACGGCGGCCCAACAGGTCCGCGAGCCGGCCGCCGAGGAGCAGCAGGCTGCCGTAACCCAGGACGTAGGCCGAAACGATCCACTGCAGTGAATCGGTTCCGAGGTGGAGTTCTTGTCCGATGGAGGGCAAAGCGACGCCAACCATGGACACGTCCAGCCCGTCCAGGGCCAGAACGGTGCAGACGACCATCAGCAGGAGCCACTGGGCCCGGGTCCAGCGAACGGCTGAAACCAAGGGCGGCTCGGCAGGTGTTTTGAGGGTGGTGGGTGAGGTCATGCGATCAATCTATATGACACGTCATTCAATGACAAGGAATATGACGCGGAATCTTATGACGTGGATTTTAACTGGTTCATGAACTAGAATCAGGGCATGGCAACGACGCGTGACCGCCAACTGGAAGACCGTGAACTGGTCGAGCAGTGGCGCGACATCCAGAGCTCCTACTTCCGCACCGCAGGAGCAATCGACCGCGCCCTGGAAGCCAAATTCGACATCGGCCTCAATGAGTTCGAAATCCTTGACCTCGTGGCCGAGAGCGAAGAGTCGTCGTGTCGCATGAAGTCCTTGGGGGAGCGGACACCCATGACCCAGAGTGCCGTCTCCAAAGTGGTGGACCGACTGGAAAAGGCAGGGCTCGTGTCCCGGCAAACCTGCGAAGAAGACCGCCGCTCGCTGTTCCTGGAACTGACTGAGGCGGGCCGCGCACTCCACTCGACTGCCGCCGTCGAGCACCGAGCGCTGCTGAAGGCTAACCTGGGCTCCTAGCTGGCCGCAGGCAAACCCCGGGCTCCCAGGAATTGATGTCGGTCGCCATTTAGGATGCAATCATGTTCACGTGCAACTTGACCGTCATGCGTCAGAGTGGCATGGACCTCACGGTCCAGACCTTGGAGACCACCGGGACCCATCTCCTCATTCGCCTCAGATCAGAGGCACGAATTCCATCCAGGCACAGGGCCGAGACAACTCTTGCCGCCGCCGAAGAGCGATTTACGCTCACAGATGCACACGGCACAGCGCTGAAGATGGTGCAGGCAAGCTCGCTTTCAGATGGGCCCTTCGGAGGAATCCTCGACTTGGCCTTCCCATCAGATGACCGGTTCGATCTAGGAACTCCGCTGACACTCAAGTCCGAAAATGCCGAAGTAACAGTCCAACTCTGACTCAAGCTTTAGGTGAGTGCGGCGGTTGGAGGGACGCGTAAGGAGCGCCGACAGACACGGCACAGGACCACACCGGGCCAGCCCATCACCCCTGCAGCTCAAGCTCCCCTCCGGTTCGTCCGGGTGGGGATCCTCAACCGCGCTCCTCCGCCCCAGCTCACAAGCTTGTGGCCGGTAGCCCGCAGCACGTCCCCCATCCACACGAGAGCGTAAGAAATGGCATCCTCAGGATTTGCCGTGACGCTTCTAACGTTGTCCATGGATTCAGTGAGCTGACCAATGGTGAGTTCGCTCGGCTGTTCATAAACGTCGTAGATCGCATCAGGCGGGATTGACCAGAAATAGTCCGTATCCACCGACCGTCGCGGACCATAATGTGAGCTCTTGGTTCCTGGAAAAGGATCCCTTACTGCGCCCAGCACAGTGGCCTGGAGCCAACCCTTCTAGGCCAGGCTTCCAGTTGAAAGAACCAAGGACGAACGTCTGATGCCTCGGAGTACGGCACACCAATTCCAGGCGAATACTGCGAAAGAATGTACAGCAGCTCTTCTGTCCGGTCGTCGCCGGGATACTCGTCGATAAGAACTTCTTCCAACGCTCGTGCAGCATGCATGGACTCGTCGCCGGGCGGTCCCGAGGTCTGCTCTGGTCTTGGCTTCACAAGAGAGCGGCCCAGTATTTAACCCAATGAAAACTGGTCCGTTGCAGTGGCGTAGTGGATGACGGGCGCGCCGCTGGAACCTTCGTCCCTCATCACAACATCTCGACGAAGCGTGGTTCCGAGCTTCCTCATCACGTGGGCTATGCCGTCTACCGCTGCCTGGTTGACGAGTTCCCGGAGGTCGACGTCGAAAATCACCGCGTCCAGGCCGGGGAAGAAGTTGACGCGTACTCCATCGACGGGCCAGACAGCAAACGTCTCAAATTCGGCAAGACCGGGGCCGTTGGGCGGCAGAGGTGAATGGCCATCACTGGTTGTCACTCGCCAGCCGCTGCGGTGCAGCATCGCAAACACTGAATGCCAGTCGTGTTCTGCACTCCCGAGTACCTCGCCATCAGGGAGCACGCCGGGGTCGTCCCCGAAGGCCCTATGAAAGCGCGTCCAATCAAGGTTCGATGTCATGGGCACAATCATCGCTCAGATTTATGGGGGTCGTGGGATTGCTCTGCTGGGAGGCTCGAAGCGACGCCCGTATGCCAGTCCGCATTTGACTTGCATTGTTTTGTGAAGGGTTTTAGGTTGTACCGGACCTGAGCGCACCTCGCCAGGGACAAATATGGTTCGGGTAAAGCCCGATGACTTTGGGGGCCTATTTATGAAGTTTAGAAGCATAGTGACTGCTGGTTTGGGGTTGACGTTGGTGGCCGGGTTGGTGGCGCCTTCCGCGGCAATCGCTGCTCAGAAACCGGACACCCCGGTGGTTAAGCAGGTGGACGAGAACACCAAGAGCCTGACCACGGTCTCACCAACACCAACTGAGGCCCAGAAACAACAAGGTCGCGCCACGATCCAGGCCGCTGAAGCCGCTGATCCGGCAGCTTTCGCTGAACGCGTGAACTTGATCAGGGCCTCGCCCAAAACGCTTGCGTACTTGAAGAGCTTCAAGGGCCTTGACGTGAACGAGCAGATCTCCGGACTTGCGGCATCCATGCCCACCGAGCCGCTAATCGGGTTCACCGGCCTGGTTGAAGCCGGCGCGATCGAGTTCAAGGTCAAGACCATCAAGAACGGGTGGTACAGCACGGAGATGATCGTCCACGAGCAGCCTCTGGTCCAGACTCGTGATCTGGGTTCCTTGCCGCGTTGCCCATCCGCATGGGCAGCGTTCTGGGCTTGGTTCGCTGTCAACGTCACCACCTGCGGTGCTTTCGCACCGTTCCCGGTAGCGGCGTTCGCGTGCGCAGCCGGGTTCGCTGTCGGTGGAGCCATCATCGATTTTAACCGGGGCTGCTAAATGAACCGAGAGGAAGCATCGATGTCGACCAAATCAAAGTACTGGCTAACCCTTAGCGGCCTCCTGGCCGCGGTGGTTTTAACCGTCGGGCTGGCCCCGGTCCCGCTGGTTTTCGTCCTCGGCGGGGCGCTGGTGATCGGCTTTCTGGCCGCGGGGGTGCTTTATGGCCAATTCCAAAAGGACGCCATCAGGAGCGGTGCCTTGGCCGCGCCTTTTCCACTTCTCTTAGCCATCGTTGCGTTCAACGCCGCGCTACTGCTTCGAGGCAGCGAACTGGCACTCTTCCTGGTCCCAGTCGTGGCGGCTGCCCTGTTTACGAGCTGCTACGTATGGTCCATCAAACACGGACCCTACGCCCCGCCGCGTCCAACCAATACCGCAACCTAGAGAAGGGACCAGAAGAGGGAGGGCGGCCGTGTCATGGCCGACCTCCCTTGGTGGCCCAATCGCTCATTTCGCAGCCTGATGTGGCGTCCGTCTCCGTGGATAATTCGTCGTATGGATTCGCTTCGCGCCGAGATCAGCCTCCTGTCAAACCGGGAAGGAGGCCGCAGGGTGTTATTGATCTGAGCGGTCGTTATGGGCCCCATCTGAGAGTAGATGGGGGAGTATCTGGGGGTCGCAATCCGAAGTGACTACGGGGCATTGGCCCACAGAGCGGGCTTCGAGATTCTCGACGGCTCCAGACGGATCGGAGCTGGGGTGGTTCTTCGGCGAAGTGAACCCCTGGCCAGGACAGTCGGGGACGTCAATGGCTGTAGGCCCAATTCCCGTTTCTGACGCTGATCTTCACAGGAGTCTCTCGCTCAAGAGCAAGTTCAGATCCCAAGACCTGCCACGCGTTGGGGTCGTCGGATTTCAGCAGGACTCTGAAGGTGAAGTTCCGAGCGTCACACCGGTGGCAACGAGCGCGTTCTCAGCCGATCGCATGACGCGCACACGGTCACCAAAATTGACGTCATGGACATAAGCCGGGACTCCCGGAACAGTCGCTGTGCCGTCCTTCTCCAAACGTCCGCGAAGGCCCTCCCGCATTTGCTCCGCGTCAGGTTCAGGGGCACCGCAAACCAGATAGTCTCTCCCGCGCCCTGTGCTTCTGGAAGGGGCTGGAGCGAGTCATCGCGCCAGTGCGCCACGACGCTGGGATGTTGCCGGTAGTCAGTCACCAGCTGAGACTACCCAACAAATACATCATGAGAGCTTGGCCAACCGGTAGCGTCCGGTGAGGGATCCTTAGCGGACATCCGCTAAAGGATCAGGAGAAGGGCTGGGTTGCGTCCCTTAGCTGGGCGGTTCCGGCCACATCGAGATTCAGTCGATGACGAGAAGGTCCCCAATTTGGCAGTCAAGTACCCGGCAAATGGCCGCCAAGGTAGAGAACCGTATGGCTTTTGCCCTGTCGTTTTTCAGGATCGAAAGGTTCGCCAGAGTTACGCCGACTTCTCGGCTTAGTTCCGTCAACGTCATGCCCCGCTGTTCCAGGAGCTCATCGAGCCGGCAGTGGACTAGATACTCATCTGATGGTTTAGCAGGCGACACCTCTATACCAGCCCCTCCGTGTCGCGCTGCAGGTGGGCGCCCTTAGCGAAGACGGCTGCAAGAAGCAGGAGCGCTATGCCCAGTACGAGTGGCAGCAGATCGACGCTGTTGGCAATGTAATAGTCGAGGCTGCCCTTGCCGATTGGGCTTTCAATGGTCATCACGTTGTCCAAGCTGTTGACGATCAAGAACTTACTGAAGCCCTGCAGGACCGGGAAGATCAGCCCGATGAGGAATAGCGCAGCGCCAGTTACAGATACTGAGCGGGTTAGTTTGGGTGCAAATGGCACTCCCCGCAAGAGGCGCCAGCAGAGCATGAGTACTACCAGGGATACCAGGATCACAGTCAGCTGGCCGAGGACCGATGCTGCCGTGTTCAGCACCAGTGCTTCCCAGTGAAGATCGCGGAGGACGAGGTCCACGCTGCCACCTTGAAGGACCTGTTGGACCTTAGGGCCAAGGACGCTTGGACCCGGCGGATTCGCTCCTCCTACGCCAGGTACCGTCGCGGTGGTTATTCCATTGAAGGCGTAGCCCACCGTGGAGGCAAGGCGAAGGAGCGCCCCGACTGCGATTACGAAGGTGGACACCAGCAACAGCCAGAGCCCCACCTTCGCCGTGATTCGAACAGGCTTTTGCGTCAATGACTCAGTTTCCACAGACTCGCTCCTTATCGTTTATCAATGTATTGATAAACGATAACACAAGGCACGATTCATTAATCCTTGGCCTCACGCTGATTCCCTATCGGGATGTCGGAAGTGTCCGGCATGCGGGTCGCATTCAGGCTGAATCTGTCAGCGCGGTTTCAGGCGCGGTCGTAAGTGAGGACGCGCAAGCCTGAGTCGAGCAGGTCTCGTCGACAGGCCGGAACATGTGGGGCTGGAACGGACCGTCGAAGAGCGGGATGCCAGATCCGATGACGGACCGGTTCTGCTTGAGCACGATTCGGCCGATTTCTGGCAGCAGCGAGTGAGCGAGCGTTTCGCCACTCACCAGCCACAGGTCTTTGCCCTCTTCGGCCTTGAGCGCGCGTACCCGCTCCAGGACGGGCCAGTGATGTAGCCATCGAGGGTCGTGGCCACGTAGTACACGAGCTTCCGCGTAAAGATGATCCTCCCTGAGGTGTCGCGCGGGTGCCGGGGTCATGTCCGCGAGCCGGTCCTCCACCGGCCGCCGTCCAGACTCACTCGGCGCGGAACAATATTCCCTGCCTCCCAGGTGTTACCGATTCCATAAGACCCGCCCGCAAAAAATGCCCGGTGAAGGGGTTTTAAACGCTACACGTCCACTCGGACGGTAGGGGTGATCCTCGAGCCGGCCGCCTGGAAGTGTCCGCAGCAAAAGCGCCCCCCGCAGAAGCTCAAGACATCTTGAGCAAAAACTGATTCAACCTTTCGCTCCACGGCGCCCGGGAAGCCTTTATTTCTGAGGTGATACCCGCAACAATGGTGCTTGCACGCCAGGCTGGGGTTTGGTGCCGCTGGCTTTTGGGGAGTGTTTTGTGGGCAAGCATCATGAATCAGACCGGGCGATTGACCTGATCCGCACCGAAAAATTCCGTCGCGTTCTCATCGCCGGATGTCTTGCCGTTCTGGCCTTCTTCGCCTTCGGCTTCCAACCTCTGACCGCCCTTCCTGCGGGAACGGTGGACGGGATGGTTGCCCAAGGGGTCGTTGGACCCACGGCGTTGGGGAGCCTGACCCCGCCCGAAGCGGAAACCATGGTCATCGACCCCACCCAGGCACCTCCCGAGCAACTGCCCGGCACGCCCATGGTCTACTTTGACCGGGCGATGGTCCGGACGGTCAGCAAGGATGGTTCCACCGGCCTGACGGTAGCCTCCGCCGGAATGTCCCGACCCCCTGCGGGCAGCCTTTATGCGCCCCTGGAAGTACTCAACCCAAGTTCCCCCTACGGCTACCGCTACAGCCCGCTGACAGGCTTGGCCGGTGAGTTCCACTGGGGCCAGGACTACGCTGCAGCCTGCGGAACGCGCGTCTACGCAGCCGACGCCGGAGTCGTCCGCGCGGTCGGCTGGCACATCTGGGGCGGCGGCAACCGCGTGGAAATCGAACACGGCAACGGCCTGGTCACCACGTACAACCACTTGCAGGACATCGGCGTCACGCAGGGCCAGTCTGTCCGCGTCGGCGAGGTCATCGCCGAGGTAGGCACTACTGGCTGGTCCACGGGTTGCCACCTCCACTTTGAGACGATCGTCAACGGGCTCCACACCAACCCGAACGGTTGGACGTATCTGCCCATCAAGCAGGTGGATCCGCTGCAAACCATGACATTCGTGAACTACCAGCCCGGAGTTGGCACGGGAAGCTCCGCACCGCAATGGGCAGTCCCAGTAGCCGACGGCACCAACCGCGCTGTTATCGGCGGCGAGCACGAAGAACCCGTAGCTCCGCCGGTAGTGGTCCCGCCCGTCACCTCCGTGAACACCCCCGGCCCGGTCGCCCCCGCACCGCCCCAAACCACGACGCCGGTACCGTCACCTTCCGTGACAGCGCCGCCGACGGTCACGCCGACCCCGACAGTCACGCCGACGCCGACGGTTACGCCAACCCCGACGGTCACTCCGACGCCGACGGTCACCCCGACGCCGACCGTAACTCCGACGCCGACCACAGCCCCCGGAACTACCGCGCCACCGGTCACGTCAACCGAACAGACGCCAACCGAGCAGGCGCCGACAGTCCAGACCCCAACAGTCGTGGCACCCACCGTCCAGTCTGCTGTCGCACCGCCGCCAGCCGCCGTCGTCGAGCCGCCTGCACCGGTTGCCCCGGCGCCCGCCGCAGTGCAGCCCGCGCCCGCCGCCGTGCAGCCCGCCCCCGCTGTCGTGGAGCCGGCACCCGTGGTGGTGCCGACAGTTCCAGCGGTGACGCAAACCGTGGCGCCAGCTCCGACGCCGGTGGCCCCGGCACCCGCGCCGTCACCGGTGGCGGTCCTCCCGTCAGCGCTTCCTGTAGTGACGCTCCCGCCCGGATACGTCCTGATCGCACCGGACCTGGTCCAGCGGCCGGACGGCGTGATCGTGCCATTGTCCACGCTCATTATTCCCGCTCCCTAGACGCCGGCGAGGGCCTGCATTTCGTGGCCCTCAGCCAGCTCCCGTAAGCTCGATGGCGGCGATCCCGCCAGCCGACGACGTCAGGAAGCGAATCCCATGACCAGCCTGTACAGCATTCCCATCACGTTCAACGATGGCTCCGAGGGCGACTTCGGACGGTTCCAGGGCAAGGCCGTGATGGTGGTTAACGTGGCTTCCAAGTGCGGCTTCACCCGTCAATACGCGGGCCTTGAAGAGCTGTACGGCAAGTACCGCAGCCAGGGGCTGGAGATCCTCGGCGTCCCCTGCAACCAGTTCGGCGGCCAGGAGCCGGGTGCCGACGCGGAAATCGCGGAGTTCTGCGAGCGTAACTTCGGCGTCACGTTCCCGTTGACCAGCAAGGCGAACGTCCTGGGCAAGGAGCAGCACCCGCTTTTCGCCGAACTCACCCGGGACGACGACGGCCAGCCGGTCAAGGTGAAGTGGAACTTCGAAAAGTTCGTCATTAACCGTGCCGGAGAACTCGTGGAGAGGTTCCCATCCGCAGTGGAGCCCGACTCCGAAGACCTGTTGAAGGCAGTGGAAAAGGCGCTGGCCTAAGCCGCCAAACCCGAAGGGAGGAAAGTAATTTTCCAACATTCCGCCGGAAATTAGCCAGTTGTTGGCTTGTTGTCTGGTTGGATTGGCCCTACTGGATTGACACGGGGGACGCCGTCTCCCACCAAACGCTAAGGCAAGCTATGGAGCTCATCGAGGCCGAGTACCCCCACCCAGGACATGTGCTTTTGCACTTGAGCGATCTTCACCTGGTGGGTGGACCAGGCACGCTCCACGGCTCGGTGGACAGTTCTGCCCGGCTCCAGGAGATCTGCCAACAGATCATTGCTTCCCGGATCAAGCCCGCGGCCATCATTTTCACCGGTGACCTGGCGGACAAGGGAGAACTCGAAGCCTACAAGCGCCTCCGCGTCATGATTGAACCGGTTTGCGATGCGCTCGGTGCCAAGGCCATCTGGGCCATGGGAAACCACGACAACCGGGCAAACTTCCGCACCGCGTTCATGGACGCCTCGGAAGCGAGCCAACCGCAGGACCCCGTTGACCGCAGCTACTTTGTCAACGGACTTCGCATCATTACCCTGGACACCACGGTCCCGGGCCACCACTACGGTGAGCTGTCCGAGGCCCAGCTCGACTGGCTGGCATCCGAACTCGCGACACCGGCTCCGGACGGAACCATCCTGGCGTTGCACCACCCGCCGGTCCCGTGCGTACAGGACCTCGCGGTCCTGGTGGAACTGCGCGGCCAGGCCGCCCTGGCCGCCGTCGTCCGTAATACGGACGTCCGCACCATCCTGGGTGGACACCTGCATTACTCCACGACGGCGAGCTTCGCCGGCATCCCGGTGTCCGTCGCCTCTGCGACGTGTTACACCCAGGACCTCGGCGTGCGCGCCGGAGGGCAGCGGGGACGCGACGGCGCACAGTCGTACAACATGATCCACGTCTACGAGCACACGATTGTGCACTCCGTGGTTCCGATGTCCGGCGGAGTCACCGTGGGCGAACCCGTGGACGCGGCGGAGGTTCAGCGGCGACTGGCAGCGGCCGGCATCCGCATTCCGCACGAGTCGCGCGTGGGCGCCCACACTTCCCCGGGAACCCTGACGTCGTCCCTGCCGCTTATTTCTCCCAAGGGGCCTTAACCGGGAAGTACTTCTCCAGGAAGTCGGTCACCAGCTCGGTGCGTTCGTCCGACTCCACCTCAGGGAAGCTGCCGTCGTTCAGGCAGAAGAAGTCCATGTGACGCTTGGCAAGGAGCTTGGGCAGGTAATGCAGGCCCGCCCACAGAGTGGTGTCCACATACCTGACCTTGGCAGCGGTCTGCGTCACCGCGCGGCCGGTCAGCAGGGCGTAATAGTGGTACAGCGAGTTGGTGACCGAGATGTTGTCCGCAGCGCGGAATCGGCTGCCTGCGGTCTTGGCGAACTCGGCAGGGAATTCCTTCTCCATCTGCGCCACCACGCTGCGCCGCAACGGCGCAGCGGTGTGTTCCAGGTGCCGGGTGGTGATGCGGCCGAAGCGTTCCCAGAGAAGCTTGCGGTTGACGCGGGCGGCGTTCTCAAATCCGCTGCGCTCGGCGTCGTTTTCACCGAGGCCAATGCGGGTGTCCGCTTCGATGAACTTGGTGATCCCACCCGGCGTGAAGAACATATCCGGTCCCACGGGGCGGCCAAAGAACATGTCGTCGTTCGAGTACAGGAAGTGCTCGGACAGGCCTTCGATGTGGTGGAGCTGGCACTCCACTGCCTGGGAATTGTGGGTCGGCAGGACAGAGGGATCGGCGAAGAACTCCTCGCTCCGAACGATCGTCACGGCGGGGTGGTCAGCCAGCCACTCCGGCGCGGGAGAGTCCGTGGCAATAAAGATCCGCCGGATCCACGGCGCAAACATGTGCACCGAACGCAGCGCGTACTTGAGTTCGTTGATCTGCCGGAATCGGGCCTCATGGTCATCGCCTTCACCGAGGACGGCTTCGGCCTGCTGGGCGCGCCTGCGTGCGATGTACTCGGGATCGCTGCCATCAACCCAGGAAAAAACGATGTCGATGTCGAAATCGATGTCGCTGGCGTGATCAGCGAACATGTTCTCGATGGTGGGCCACGCCAAACCATGCCGTTGCACGGTTCCGCGGACGGCGTCCTGCCGGAGCATGGTCCGGCGCGTCAGCGAATTCTCTACCGGGAGTTCCAGGTGGTCCCCTTCGAACCTCCACAGCTCAAGCTGGACACCCAATGCCGGGCCGTACCAAAGGCCGCCGCCGACCTCCACGCGGGGGCGGTACAGGCGGAAGATACGGGCCTTCCTGTTGGCTGAGAGTTCGCCGTCAGCCACCAGCACGGAGGTCTTCTTCCTGGCGTCCACCGTCATGGCATAGAAGGGTTCATTCTTGAAGGCTAGAACCAGTGCGTCCCTGACGTCCTTGCGGGATTCCCAGTCAACGGCGATGACGGGCCGTTCGTCGTTGCCCCGCACCAGGATGAAATCGATTCCCGCGGCATCCAGGGCGGCCCGAACGGCCAGGAGATCGGAAACCATGGCCTGTTGCGGTGTCAGGTCGCTGTTGATCAGGGCGTACCGCCCACGGTGACGGACGACGTCGGACCTATGCCTGAGATGCGCGACGACGGCAGGCGAGACCGCCTCCGCAATCGTGTCCTCTTCGACGGAAGGGCTGCCGTGGTAAATCGGATCGACCTGTGCTTGTGTGATGGCTGTTTCTCCGGGATCTTCGGTGTTTCTTGGTGTCAGTGGTGCTGCGCCGCCGGCTAGATGGCCAAGGCCTCGCGCCAGCTGCGGAGGAACGCTCCGCCGGCGTCGTCGTGGATCACGTCTTCTGCAAGTTCCAGGTCGGCGGCAGTCAGGATGGTGTAGGGCTTCACCGGTATGCCGTCCGCGGGCCGGACATCCACGTGCTTCACGTCATGGTCGTTGTGGTGTAGCCAGTCTGCCATGGCATAGTCCGTCCGGGAATCTCCCACGGTGCGCCAGGAAAGCGGGGTGATGCCCTGGGCGGCCAGGAGCTCCACCGCGCGGCTTGCCCCAAGGTCCTTGCCCAGGCGCACGGATTCGATGTCCGTGGAGATGATGGTGGGGTCCAGGCGGTAGTCCGCGGTGTCATCCGATTCGGGCGCGTGATGGTCCAGGATGGCGGCGCTGAGGCCGTGCCGTTCCATGATGCCCAGGGCGTCGGCGTCGAAGAGCTTCTGTTCAGCCAGGTAATCCGCGCTGGCTACGTCCAGGTGCTGCTCCACGGAAACCATGGCGCGCTTTGTCTCATCGAAGAACATGTGGGCGGAGTAGTCCTCGGCCACCAGCCTGCGGATATCGTCCCCGTAGGCCTTGGGTACCGCGAGTTCGTGGTCCACATGGATGGGTCCGGGGCCGTCGGCGGTGTAGCTGAACCACACGGCTCCCTTCTCGCAAATGGCGTGGATCACCGTGTTGGCGGGCATGCCGGCGGCAATCATGGGTTCCATGACCTGCTGGGCGATAAACGCGTCCGAGCGGCCCGTGTTGAAGATGACCGGGATGCCGGCTGAGGCCAGCGCCACCATGTCGGCGATGATGTCCGGTTTGACGTCGCGTGTCACAGGGCTGGCTATGGGGCCATCGACGTCCAGCAGCAGGGCCAGTGCGGGCTCGGTGCGGGCAGCGGTCCGGTCGGTACCTGGGAACGGTTGGGTCATGCCCCTATTCTGTCAGTCCCGCCGACCCGTCACACAGCTATGACGTCTGTGACGCCCCGCGAAGGATAGTCACCGTTTGGCTACAACCTGACTGTGCCGCGGGTCACAAGTTCCGTTACGGCAGTATCTTCCATAGGCTTGCAGGGTGATCTTCAAAGCTGTGGGCGAGGGACGCCCGTACCCCGACCATGGATACTCCGCGCCGAGGGACTGGGCGGCTCTGCCCCCGCGCCCTGTCCGCCTGGATGATCTGGTCACCACCAAGCGGACTTTGGATCTGGAGGCATTGCTGGCCGAGGACTCCACTTTCTTTGGCGATCTGTTCCCGCACGTTGTTCAGTACCAGGGTGTGATGTACCTCGAGGACGGCCTTCACCGGGCGGTCCGCACGGCGCTGCACCAAAGGACGGCCATCCACGCACGCGTATTGGTGATCGATGGCTAGGCAGTCCGGTCCGGACGAGGAAAACTCCCGACCAAAAAAACGTAGGCGTCCCAAAGATGTGACGCAGCTCCACGGCCACCATGTGGTGACGGGGCCGGAGCTTCGGGCTACCTTTGCCGACGACGCCCCGGTCCGGCGGGGCAGTTTCGGGCGCCGCCTGTTCCACGGCATTGTCCTGGTGTTGTTGCTCGGCGTGATCGCCGCGGGTGCAGTAGGTGCCTGGGCGGTCATGAACGGCGTCATCAAGGTCCCCACGGCGATTGCCAGCAAAGCCCCCGCCAGCCTGTGCCCTTCAACCACTTTCGACTACGTGCCGAACAACGCCGTTCGACTCAACGTCCTCAATGCCACGTCCCGTGGCGGCCTGGCGGCAACGGTGGCCGACCAGTTCACTGCGCGTGGTTACACCGTGGCGTCCGTGGGCAACAGTGACACCGCCTACTCAGGCATTGGCGTGGTGGTGTCGGGGGTCAAGGGCCAAGCTGCCGCTTTCAACATCCAGCGCAACCTTGCCGGAACGGACTACTTCCAGGACAACCGCGAAGACGAATCGGTGGACGTCATCATCACGCCGGGCTATGAGGGGCTGGTAGAGCCGCAGCTGGTGGATCAAACTCCCGGCAAGCTCCAGTGCCCGCGTGAGGAACTGCGGATCGCCGACAATTCCAAGTGGCCCATCATCCCCACGCGGCCCGCCGGCTGACACGCTTGCCGGTTTTCGCCACTCAAAGTGATGGGCGACGCGGGGATTTGCGTGGCGTCAGTCTGTTTGCGTGGCACTAAACCGTTGGGGTGGCGCCGGCCAGCGGGACCGGCCTGCCGGCTTCGTCGAAGCGCGCTCCCGCTCCCAGCTGGATGAAACGGACAGTCTGGGCTGTTTGGGCTTCCTGCGCGGCGAGAAGCCCGACGTCGGTGGCCGGGGACGGTGGGGGAGTCCCGCCGTCGGGCGTCCGGTTGCGTCGTGCGGCACTTGCCGACAGTGTCCCGTGGATAAGCCTCGCGAGCTGGGCGACATCGATCTCCGGAAGGTAGCCCTGGTGGACGCCATCCCTAAGGATGTCCTCGAGCAAGGCATTGAGGTCGCCCACATGGTCTGCGAGCTTGGCGAAGGACCCGGGGGAGAGGACGGCGGCCATTGCCGGACCTGGCGGCAGGTGTCGCCGGCTGAGATCCTCCACCTGTGCGCGGACGTAGAGTGCCAGGCGATCCACCGGATTCTCCAAAGCAGCCAGGGATTCACGGAGGTCCACGATGAAGCGTTCCGTCTCGTCCAGGGCGTACGCGATGAGGAGCTGCTCCATGTCCGCGTAATAGTTGTAGACGGCGGTGCGGCCAACACCGGCGTGGCGGGCGACATCGGTCATGGTCAGTCCGGGAAGGCCATGGGTGAAGAGGAGCTCGCCAAAGGCGGTGAGAATCCGACGTTGGGTCTCGGCGCGTTGGGCGGCGTTCGTGGCGGCCGTGATCCTGGGCATATAGACACTTTACAGTGATCTGTCAGCAAACCGGGTCCCGGCACGGCGGGTCCCGAACCGGGCGGTAACATCGTGGAAAACCGGAAAGCAAGAAACATTGCAGCAAGGGGGCGTCTTGCGCGCAACGGTCAAGGACGTAGCGCGCCGCGCGGGGGTCTCACCCAAAACGGTCTCCAATGTCATGAACGGAATCGTGCCGGTGAGTGAACCCACGCGGTTGAGGGTTGAGCAGGCCATGCAGGAGCTGGACTATGTCCCGAATCTCTCGGCCCGTGGACTGCGCAACGGACGCTCGGGAGTGATTGGCCTGGCGTTGCCGAACCTCGGCACCCCATTCTCGGCGGAGCTTGCCCAAAGCGTTGTTGAAGTCGCCCACGCGCAGGGCTGGAGCGTGCAGATCGAAGAGACGGGCTCCGATCCCCAGCGCGAGCAGGAGCTGATGACCCGGGCGCGCGCCAACCTGATTGATGGCTTGATCCTGAATCCCGTGGTGCTCGATGAGAGCGCCGTAAGGGTAGGCGTGGCGCTGCCTCCGGTGGTCCTGCTGGGCGAGGTATCGCAGGAACTCGCCGACCGCGTTTTTGTTGACAGCTTTGCAGCGGCCCGGGATATGACCCTGGCCTTGGCCAGACCCGGGCGGCGGCGAATAGCGGTACTGGGCATCAACCAGGGAAGGAAGTCGGCCACTGCCATCCAGCGGACCCAGGGATATGAAACAGCCCTGCACTCCTTGGGCATCCCCTTGGACGAATCCCTGATGATCGCCTGCGATGAATGGACCCCCGGCTCCGCGGCGGAGTCCGTCCTGCGTTACCTCGACACGAACCCGCTGCCGGAGGCACTCTTCTGCTTCACGGATTCGATGGCCCTGGGTGCCCTGAATGCTTTGTGGAGGCGCGGCGTGCGGGTGCCGGAAGACATTGCTGTGGCCGGCTTTGACGATGTTGCCGATGGCCGGTTCGCCGTACCGTCGCTCACCACCGTGTCCTTCGACAAGCGCGTGATCGCTTCCGAGGCGTTGCGCCTGCTGACTGAGCGTATGGCGGACAGGAGTCACGGGCAGCGCATTGTGTCCGTTCCGTACAACATCGAAGAGCGCGACAGCACCCGCTAAGGACGTCCGGGCCCTCTCCAAATAAAATTGTGTGCGCTAACAATTTTCTCTTGCCCTGCACATTACAACGATGTAATGTGAGATCTGCGTCACTCGGGGGCCACCTTTTACCCATGCGAGGAGACGCAACGGATCCGGACTTTCGTGCAGCAGTGTGTGTCCTTTCAGCGGACCCTTCCAAAGGAGTGACGGGTGAAGCAGTTTGAATCTTTGACCGGGAGAAGTTTGTCCCGGAGACAGTTATTGACAGGCTCAGCGCTTCTTGGCGGTGGGCTTTTGGCCACAGGCCTCACAGGCTGTGGCGGATCAGCCGGAGCCGCATCCGTGCAAACCATCAACTTCTGGCATCTCCTCTCCGGAGGAGACGGCGTCAAGATGCAGGCCATGATCGCCAACGCCAACAACGCCAATCCGGGCTTCAAGGTGCACCCCACGGTGCTGGCTTGGGGACCCCCGTACTACACCAAGCTCGCCATGGCGTCGGCAGGCGGCCGGCCACCGGAGGTAGCCATCATGCACGCCAGCCGGGTTCCCGGCTACGCCCCGGGCGGGCTTATTGAGCCCTGGGACCTGGGCCTGCTGGCGGAGTACGGCATTACGCCGGAGAACTTTGCCCCGCGCATCTGGGAGAAAAGCCAGCAGAACGGCAAAGTGTTCTCCCTCGCCTTGGATTCCCACCCGTTCATCATGTTCTACAACACGGACATAGCCGGCAAGGCGGGGCTCCTGGAGAGCAACGGCCTCTTGCAGGAGGTGAACTCACCGGACGCATTCAAGGCCATGGCACTGGAGATGCAAAAAGTCACCAAAGCCCACGGCCTTTCCTTGGGCTACCTGAACCTCGGCGCGCAGATGTGGCGGCTGTTCTACACGCTCTACAAGCAGCACGGCGCGGAGATTGTGCTGACTCCCGGCCAACCCATGCAGGCTGATCGGGACGCCGCCATAGAGTCACTGGAATTCATGGCCTCCCTGTTCGATGACACCATCGCGGCCAAGGGCAACGACATCAACACCGGCATCGCCGAGTTTGTCCGGGGAGATTCGGGAATGCTCTTCAGCGGCGGCTGGGAACTGCCCACCATGAAGAAGGCCAAGCTGCCGGTTGACGCTGCCACCATCCCCACCCTCTTCGGGACGCCCGCGTCGTACGCCGATTCGCACTCCTTCGTTCTTCCGCGGCAACTCGCGGTGGATGAAGAAAAACGCAAGGACGCCTACAAGTTCGTCAGCGACATCCTCAAGGGTTCGTTGTCGTGGGCCGAGGCGGGACACATCCCCGCGTACCAGCCTGTAGTGCAGTCGCAGGCTTACCGGGACCTCACCCCCCAAGTCCACTACGCCAACGCGGCCGACATCATCGCTTACGACCCCGAAGCCTGGTTCAGCGGATCCGGATCGGACTGGCAGAACTATTTTGCCGAGTACATCCAGAACGTACTTCTGGGGCGCAGCAAGGCCAAGGACGGGTGGGACGGCTTCGTGGCCCGCACCAACGACCTTCTATCCCGGCCCAACCCGGTCTGACCGGCATCAGCACACCGAGCGACAAAGGAGTCCTTCATGAGTTCCTCAACAGTGTCCCGGCAGACCAGCCAAGTACGGACAAAACCCACTCCCGGCATCAAGGCCGGCCCCTCCCTGCGCAGAAGCAGGGACAACGTCAGCGGCTGGACCTTCGCGGCCCCGTTCCTCGTCTTCTTCCTGGTGTTCCTTGTATGGCCCATCCTGTACGGCTTCTACATGAGCCTGACGGGGAAGTCACTCACAGGAGCCAATGACGCCCTCATCGGTTTTTCCAACTATTCCGAGGCCTTTGCCGACGCCGGGATGTGGCGTTCCCTGGGCAACACGCTCTATTTCACCGTGATCAGCACAGTGCCGTTGGTGCTGGTGGCCTTGGTGATGGCTGCGCTGTTGAACATCGGTCTTCCAGCCCAGTGGCTCTGGCGGCTTTCGTACTTTGCCCCGTTCCTGCTGGCATCCACGGTTGTCTCCCTGTTCTTCGTCTGGATGTACAACCCGCAGCTTGGACTGATCAACGACTTCCTGTCCAAGTTCGGCATACCGAAAATCGGCTGGCTCAATGATCCCAACGTGGCCATGTGGTCGATCGTCATCGCAACGCTTTGGTGGACCGTAGGATTCAACTTCCTCCTTTACCTGGCAGCCATGCAGAATATCCCCGCTCAGCACTATGAAGCGGCATCACTGGACGGCGCCGGAGCGTGGCGGCAGTTCTTCTCCATCACGCTGCCACAGCTCACGCCCACCACGGTGATGATCGTGCTGCTCCAGATCCTCGCCTCCTTGAAGGTCTTTGACCAGATTTACCAGATGACATCAGGCGGTCCGGGCGGATCAACCCGGCCCGTGGTCCAGTACATCTTCGAAACCGGGTTTACCGGATACCGGCTGGGATACTCCGCAGCCATCTCCTACATCTTCTTCGGACTGATCGTGCTGGTTTCTGCCTTGCAGTTCGTCATCACCCGCCGCAGGAGTGCATAGCCATGGCAAATACAACCCTCACCCGTTCCATCCCGCGCAGTGGTTCCGGCCAGGTTATCCGCCAACCACGCAAGAAGCTGACAGTGGGCAATGTTGCTGCCATTGTGGTCGCCGCCGTCCTGGCCGTCCTCTGGTTGATTCCCTTCGCCTGGGCAACGGTCACCGCCTTCAAATCCGAAGCGGATGCCTCAGCGTCCAAGGTCAGCTGGGTGCCGCCGTCGGGCTTTACGTTCGATGCTTTCGCCAGCGTCTTCCAAGCCGGCAACATCCCGTTGTGGACGTGGAACTCGCTCTACACCTCCGCGGCCATCACGCTCATCACGCTGGTAATTTCCGCCTTCATTGCCTACGCGTTGTCCAGGATCGAGTTCAAGGGCAAGAAGGTGCTGATGACGGCAATCATTGCCAGCATCATCGTGCCGCCACCGGTCCTCATGATTCCGCTCTTCTACCAAATGCTCGCGTTCAAGATGATCGATACCCCGTGGGCCATCATCCTGCCGCAGGTCATCCACCCAGCCATGGTGTTTGTCCTCAAGAGGTTCTTCGACCAGATTCCGCGTGAACTTGAGGAAGCAGCCGTCATGGACGGCGCCAGCCGCTTGCGGATCTTCATGCAGATCATCCTGCCGTTGTCCCGGCCGATCCTGGCGGCGGTCGCGATCTTTGTGTTCATCGGCGCCTGGAACAACTTCCTGTGGCCGTTCATCTCCACTAACGACGACTCCCTGCTGACCCTCCCTGTGGGCCTGCAGACCATCAAGAGCGCCTACGGCGTGCAGTACGCGCAGAACATGGCGTCAGCATTGCTGGCCGCTCTGCCGCTGATTGTCGTCTTCCTGTTCTTCCAGCGCCAGATCATCAAAGGCATTTCCACCACCGGCCTCGCCGGGACCTGACCGGGCCCGTTTCCAGACCAGACCTGAAACACACAACCAAGGAGATACATGTCCCGCGCACGCATCACCCTCGATCGCGACTTCACCATCGGGGAGGTACCCCGCCGGCTCTTCGGCTCCTTCGTGGAGCACATGGGCCGCTGCGTCTACACCGGCGTTTACGAGCCCGGGCATCCGGAGGCTGACGAGCACGGCTTCCGCCAGGACGTCCTCAAGCTCGTCAAGGAACTCGGCGCCACGGTCATCCGATACCCCGGCGGCAACTTCGTCTCCGGCTACAACTGGGAAGACGGGATCGGCCCGCGTGAAAGCAGGCCCCGTCGCCTGGATGGCGCCTGGCACACCGTGGAGACCAACGCCTTCGGCCTGCACGAGTTCGTGGACTGGTCCAGGCAGGCCGGCACCGAAATCATGGAGGCCATCAACCTGGGCACCAAGGGAGTGGAGGAAGCCCGCGCCATTGTGGAGTATTCAAACCACACCGGAGGCACGTACTGGTCTGACCTCCGGGCGAAGAACGGCCACAAGGACCCGTTCGACATCAAACTCTGGTGCCTCGGCAACGAGATGGACGGTCCGTGGCAGATCGGGCACAAGACAGCCGATGAGTACGGCCGCCTGGCCCAGGAAGCCGCCAAGGCCATGCGATACGTGGATCCGTCCATTGAACTCGTGGCGTGCGGCAGCTCGAATTCCAGGATGCCCACCTTCGGCGACTGGGAGCAGACAGTCCTCACACACACCTACGAGGAAGTGGACTACGTGTCCCTCCACGCCTACTACTTCGAAGAAGACGGCGACGTCGGCAGCTTCCTGGCATCCGCCGTCGACACCGACTACTTCATTGAGTCAGTGATCGCTACGGCCGATGCCGTGCGGGCCAAGGGCAAGCACAAGAAGCACATCAACCTGTCCTTTGATGAGTGGAACGTCTGGTACCAGCGGGGCCGGGACACCGAGGACCAGCTGAGCAACATCGTCAAGGCACCGTGGCGCGAACACCCGCGTGTCATCGAGGACCAGTACAACGTGACCGACGCCGTGGTGGTGGGGACCCTGCTCAACTCGCTGCTGCGTCATGGCGACCGGGTGAAGATCGCCAACCAGGCGCAGTTGGTCAACGTTATTGCGCCGATCCTTTCCGAGGAAAACGGCCCGGCGTGGAAGCAGACCATCTTCCACCCGTTTGCGCGGATGGCCGAACTCGCCAAGGGACAGATCCTGCAGCTCTCGGTTGATTCGGACAAGTACTCGAACAACCGTTTCGGGGACACCGACCTGGTGGACGTCAGCGCCACGTGGAATGAGGAAACGGGCCGGGTTGCCTTGTTCTTCGCGAACCGCGGCCTGGAGGAAGCAGCCGACGTCGAGACCGCCCTGCGCGGCTTCGACGCCCGGCAGGTGCTCCGCGCCGAGGTCCTGGAAATTCCCGACGGCGGCGACCGCTTCACCATCAACAGCCAGGACCAGCCTGGCCGGGTTGGGCTCAAGCCGCTGGACGGCGTCAAGGCGACTGGTTCGGAGCTGCGCCTGACGCTGCCCGCCCTGTCCTGGGCCGTCGTCGAGCTCGAGGTGGCGAAAGCCTAGCCCTCGCCAACAAAGCAACGCGGGGTCACTTATGGCCTATCCCAAGGGGGATTTTGGGCCATAAGTGACCCCGCGTTGGGTTAAATGCTGCAGCCGTCCGGGCCGCAGGCCTCGGCGTCGGAAGCACCCACCGGGATCAGGGGGTTGGCTTCCTGCCACGCCTGGTTCAGGGCTTCGCTGAAGAGGTCTGCGGGCTGGGCACCTGAAATGCCGTACTTACGGTCGATGACGAAGAACGGGACGCCGGTGACGCCGATGGCGCGGGCCTCGTTGATGTCCTGGTTGACCTCTTCGGTGTACTTGTCCGAGCTGAAGAGCTCAGCGACTTCGCCGGCCGGCAGCTCGAGGGCTGCGCCGAGCTCCGTGAGGTACTCCTGGTCGCCGATGTCCTTGCCGTGCTCAAAGTGGTCGCTCAGCAGCTGTTCCTTCGCGGCATCCTGCTTCCCATGGGTGGCAGCCAGGTGGATGAGGCGGTGGGCGGTGAAGCTGTTGGCCACCACCACCTTGTCGAAGTGGTAATCCAGGCCCTCGCCCTTTGCGGTCTCGGTGACGTGGGCGAACATCTGCTTGACCTGCTCCGGAGCCATGCCCTTGCGCTTGCTCAGGTAGTCCAACTCGGTGCCGTCGTAGTGTTCCGGGACCGAGGGATCCAGCTGGTAGCTCTTCCACTCCACGTCAACGGAATCACGGTGCGGGAACTGAGCCAGGGCGGTCTCGAAACGACGCTTGCCGATGTAGCACCACGGACACGCGACGTCTGACCAGATTTCAATCTTCATGCTTGCGTCAACCCCGAGGGTTGTGGAGGCATTCCGGCAACAGCCTGTTATTTTGCTCACGGGGCGAATAGCCTTAGTGAGGGTTATGAAGCCAGCCCATGGTTTGGGGGGTTTGCGCGGAGGCCCGGATGCGCATCGGACTCATTGTTGGACCATGGTTTACCGTGCCACCGGAAAGATACGGCGGCACCGAGAGGGTAGTTGATGCCCTTGCCCGTGCGCTGGTTGATGCCGGCCACGAAGTCCTCCTGGCAGCAGCGTCCGACAGCACGTGTCCCGTGCCCCAAATGCCCGGCTTCGGTCCCAGCCAGCCGGAAGCACTTGGCCTGACCATCAGTGAGTTGGACCATGTCATCAAGGCCTACCGCGGGATGGGCGGGGTGGACATCATCCACGACCACACGCTGGCCGGCCCCCTCTATGCCCACCGCCCCCCGGCCATCCCGGTGGTCACCACCATCCACGGCCAGTTCACGGCCCAATCGGCGGAGCTCTACCGCGCCATGGAAAGGGACGCGTCCATCATCGCCATCTCCAACGACCAGCGCTCCATGTTCGCGGACCTCAACGTTGCAGCTGTCATCCACCACGGACTGGACCTCTCCACCGTGTCCAAGGGCGAGGGTAAAGGCGGGTATGCGTGTTTTGTGGGACGGATGTGTCCGGACAAAGGACTCATGGAAGCGGTGGCAGTTGCCCGTGAAGCCGGTATTCCCCTGAAAATAGCCGCCAAAATGCACGCAAAAGACGAACAGGACTTCTTTATGGAGGTCGTGCAGCCCGCCTTGGGTACGCAGGAGGAGTTCCTGGGTGAACTCTCCGACCCCGAAAAATATGAGCTCATGGGCGGCGCCGTGGCGTTGATCAACCCCATCCAATGGCCCGAGCCCTTTGGGCTGGTCATGATCGAGTCACTGGCCACGGGCACACCTGTTGTGGCCACCCCGATGGGTGCCGCCCCCGAAATCGTCAAGCACGGACAGACCGGCTTTCTGGGCGAAGTCCGGGACCTTGCCGGCTTCGTGGACGCTGCCGCGAGGTTGAACCGGGCGGACTGCCGGCGCTCCGTGGACGAGTACTTCAGCGCCGGCCGCATGGCTGCCGAGCACCTGGACCTCTATTCGCGCATCCTTCAACAATTCAGGAGCAAGGGGCTTCCCGGCGGCGCCTACGTGGAAGAGAATCAGAGGCAGGCCTCGTAGCCCGAGGTTGCCTGCCCGCGAAACCAACCCCGCCAGAGGAGCCCTGCCGCGCATGACCGCTTGGAACGCAGACACCGAAGCCGGAGCGTCCGAACTGGGGGCGGTGACCGTCGTCGAAGGCTCGTCCTTCTGCATTTCCGCCCACCCGGGCGACATCCATGGCGGTGGATCGCAGGGTGCGTACTACCAGGACACCCGCATTGTTTCCCGCTGGGTGCTGCGCATCAACGGCGAACCGCGCGAGCCCCTGGTGGCCCGCAACCCGACGTCGTTCCAAGCTGAGTACGTGGGCCGGGCGTGCACCGAAGACGGGCGCTTTGAAAGCCCGCTGCTGGTCCGGCACCAGCGCAGCGTGGGCGCCGGACTGCGCGATGACCTCACCATCACCAACTATTCCGGCAAGCCGTCAACATGCACCATCGAACTGTTGATCGACGCCGACCTGGCCGACCTCTTCGACGTCAAAGGCGGCAGGGTAGGGACTGACCGGGAAACGCTCCGGACAGCCCGGGAAGACGGACTCCACATCGACTCCCTGCACTCCAACGGACAGCGACGGGGAGTGCTGTTCCAGGCGCAAGGGGCAAAAGTCAGTGCGGAAGGGCTGACATTCAGCATCACCATTCCGGCCCGGGAGGACTGGTCCACCACCATCATTACCCTGCCGCTGGTCAACGGTGAGCCTCCGGAGGATCGCTTCACCGCCGCAACACCCCTTCACCACACCACGGGCGCGCGCCGGCAGACGCAATGGCAGGAACATGTTCCGCGCATCACGGTCAGCGACCAGAACGTCACCGACGTGCTGGACCAAAGCCAGCGGGACCTCGGCTCGCTGAGGATCTTCGACGACGAACACCCCGGCCGCGCCGCCATCGCCGCCGGAGCACCATGGTTCATGGCCCTGTTCGGACGCGACTCCCTCCTGGCCTCCTACATGTCCCTCATGGTGGACCCCGGTCTGGCCGCCGGCACACTCCAGACCCTGGCCGGACTCCAAGGGACCAAAGTGGACCTGGACTCCGAGGAAGAACCCGGCCGCATGCCCCACGAGGTCAGGCTGGGAATCACCGCGGGCTTGTCCCTCGGCGGCACCGCCTACTACGGAACTGCCGATGCCACACCACTGTTCGTCTCCACCCTGGGTGAGCTGAGCCGCTGGGGGCTGGGGGAGGACATCATCGAATCCCTGCTCCCGCACGCGGACCGGGCCATCGAATGGATGGAACAGTACGGCGACCGCGACGGGGACGGCTTCATCGAATACCAGCGTCCCAACTCCCACGGACTGGTAAACCAGGGATGGAAGGACTCCTGGGACGGCATCAACTTCGCCGATGGCCGGATGGCGGAAGCACCGATCGCCCTCTGCGAAGTCCAGGCGTACGCCTACGCGGCCTACGTGGGCCGGTCCCTGCTGGCACGCAAGGCGGGCGACACCGCCGTCGAACGCCGTTGCGCGGACAAGGCCGCCGAGCTCAAGGAGGCCTTCAACAAGACCTTCTGGCTGCCGGACAGGGGCTACTTCGCCTTGGCGTTGGACAAGGACAAGAACCCCGTGGATTCCTGCACGTCCAACATGGGGCATTGCCTGTGGGTGGGCATCGTGGATGAGGACAAAGCGCCGCAGGTGGCGGAGCGGCTCATGTCTCCAGAGATGTTCACCGGCTGGGGCATCCGCACCCTCGGCTCCGACATGGGTGCCTACAACCCCGTCAGTTACCACAACGGCTCGGTCTGGCCGCACGATACCGCGCTCGCCGCCACAGGCCTCATGCGGTACGGCTTCGTGGACGAAGCCAGCCGGGTGGCCAGCGGATTGTTCGACGCCGCCGAGCACTTTGGCGGGCAGCTCCCCGAGCTGTTCTGCGGCTTCGACCGTTCAGACTTTGCGGAGCCGGTACCGTATCCGACGGCGTGTTCCCCACAGGCGTGGGCGGCTGCGGCGCCGGTGCAACTGGCCCGGATCCTGCTGCGGTTCGATCCTGATTTCACCCGGGACGTGCTTCATCTGGCGCCTATCCTCCCGCAATCGTTAGGCGAGTTCACGGCCGAGAACGTGCTGCTCGGGAGCTCGCGGCTGACTGTGCGGGCGTCCGGTTCCTCAGGAACGGTCAGCGGCCTGCCGGAGGGGCTTCATTTGCGCAACGACCCCCGGCCGCAGTTGGCCGGGGATTTGTTCGGCTAGAGCCTGTTCTCCATGACGAAGTCGTGTTCCACCGTGTTGCCGAGCTTGAACGATTTGGTGCCCACACGCTGGAAACCGCTCTTCTCGTAGAAGCGGATGGCTTTGGCGTTTTCGCTGTTCACGCCGAGCCACACCCCTGATGCGCCCTTGTCCGCGGCCAGGGCCAGGGATGCCTGGATCAGCCGTGATGCGGCGCCCTTTCCGTGGTGGTCCGGGTGGACGTAGCACTTGCTCAGTTCAGTGGAGGGCAGGGCCGAGAGGACGGAGGCGACGTCGGGGTCGCTTGCCGGCTTGGCAATCAGCATGGTGTACCCGGTGAGCTGCCCGTCGTCGTCGAGCACCATGACCGTGATGTTCGCATCGGCGAGATACTCCGAAAAGTTGGCCTCGCTGAGCGTCTTTTCAAGGTGCGCCTGGATGTCAGCGGGCGAAGAGCCAGGCGGGCACGCCAGCGGGAAGGTGACGGCGGCAAGCTCAGCCAGCTTCCCGGCGTCGTTGGCTGTTGCGGTGCGGATGGTGTCAGGCACGTGGTCCCCCTAGGAGTTTTTTGTACAGGTAATGCCCCTAAGAACGAATCTTAAGGGCATTAGCTGGATGTGAACTCCTAGCCCACTGTGGGGGTAGCCCTGACGGCATTTGCAGCCCGGTCCGCCAGTACTTGGGGGTCGCTGCCGGAATCGAGGACGGTGTTGCGTGTTGATTCGGGATCGACCATCACAGCTGTTACGGCCAGGGCAGCAGCGGTGTCAGTGGTCAGCAGGGCACCCACCTGGGCTTCGAAGCAATCGTCGCTGGCGGTGGCGTGGACGTCCATGGCAACGACGTGGTTGTTGGACACGAAGTTCCCTGCCCCTTCCCGCAACCGGATGATGACCGGCGTCGCGCCTACCGGACGGATGCTCCCGGCATCGATGATCTGGGAGAAGTGGTTGCCGATCACGGAGTTGTTGCTGCCGCGGACACTCAGGACTCCGTGGAGGTCATCCAGCCCGTTGTCGATCCCCAGGAAGGGTGTCCAAGGCTCGTGGTCACGGAGGAAGTGGTTGGTGGCCACGAGGTTTTCCGAGCTGTTTCCGTCAAGGACAACCATGCCGGGGTAGAAGGAGTGGAGGCGGTTGTTCGTGACGCTTGAACGGGTAACGCCGTTGAAGTGCACGCTGCTCGCTCCGCGGGGGAAGACGTTGTTGGCGGTGACCAGGAGCCCGCCGTGATTCTCCGCGTAGATTGAATGGCCCTTGAACCCGGCGCCGATCAGGTTGTCGGTGATCTTGGACGCCTGACCCCAGCCGCGCAGCTCGATGCAGCTTCCGCATTCCGCGATGAAGTTGTTGTGGATGGAGAGGGCATCCGCGTTGTGGATGCTCAGGGCATGTTCCAGGTAGATGAAGCCCATCTCGTTGACACGGAAGGAGTCGTTGGCACTTGAGACATGGATGCCGGTCTTTCCGTTCACGTAGGTGTTTTCGGCGGGCAGGTCCGAACCGTCCGCGGCGAAGTGGAGCCCGTCAATGCAGAAGTTGGCGAACTCCACCGAACTGATCCGCGGACTGCCCTCACGCTTAACCAGGAAGGCAGCTCGCTTGGACGGGTCGGCTTTGGACGTCTCGGCCTTGGACGGGTCGGCGTCCTCATCGACCGGGAGTTCGGGCAGGTCCACCAGGATGCGGCTTCCGCCCGGCCACAGTTCATGGAGGTCGGGCCATTCGTCGTGGGGGACGTTGAACCTGATGCTTGAGGAAGTGAACCCGTGGCCCGAGCCCTGGATCCTGAGGAAGCTGATGTCTATCAGAACCTGGGTGCGCAGGCGGTAGTCACCGGGCGGGAGGTAAATCACCGCACCCGGCTTTCCGCCGTCGTTAACGTCCGTGGCGTGCTGCCGTTCCTTGATGTCGGCGATGATGCTGTTGATAACCTCGCCAACGTCCTCGGATGGGTTGCCGATGGGCCAGGTGGTCACGTCGTAGTAGTTGTTGCTGGACATGGCGTGGGTTCCCTCGTTGTAGTGGGTGGTGGACGTGGTCAGCTGGCAGGCTGCTGTTCGGGGAGTTCTGCCAGCAGCTCGTCCGACGTCGGCGGGTTGGCGCCTGCGCGCCGCACGGTAATGGCTGCGGCCTTGGTGGCCCTCCGGCCCAGGGACTCGAGGGCTTCGGGGGTGAAGCCGTCCGCCACGGATACCCCGGAAACGAGGAGCCCGTAGATCAGGGCGGACATGTACGAGTCGCCGGCGCCGATGGTGTCCGCCACGGTGGACTCCACGGACGGAACCAGCACCCGGGTACCCGTTGTGGAGAGCATGGATCCTTCCGAACCCTTGGTAACCACGACCAGTCCGGCACCAAGGTCCAGAATCCGCTGGGAAGTGTCCTCAAGTGACTGCTTCGGATAGAGCCATTGTGCGTCCTCGTCGCTGAGCTTGACCACGTCGGTGAACGGAATGAGTTCCTCGAAAGTCATCCGCGCCCCTGCCTGGCTTCCAACAAGGGCAGGGCGGACGTTGGGGTCGTACGTCACCAGGCATTGCTGGTGCACCTGTTCCAGGAGTGCCCGCACCGCCGCCGCGCCAGGCTCCAGGAAGGTAGCGATTGAACCTGTGTGCAGAATTTTTGGCTGGGGCGCGGGGGCAATTGCGGGAAGATCCCACTGGATGTCGAAGTCGTAGTGGGCTGAACCGTCGGCGGCCAGGGTGGCGGTGGCAGTAGCTGTCCGGCCGCGCCTGCCGGCACGGGTCAGGAGTTCGACGCCGGCGCTCGCCAGGTGCCGTTCGATGGCTGCACCGTGGTTGTCGTCTCCGATCGACGTCAACAATGTGGTGGGCACGCCGAGCCGGCCGAGTCCGTAGGCAACGTTGGCGGGCGATCCTCCCGGATACTCCACGGTGCCTTGCGACGAGACGACGATATCCACCAGGGCTTCGCCGACAACCACGACGTCGGCTCCCGTTCCCGGGTGGGTGGCTTCTACTTTTTGCATTCCGGACTTCTCCTTAGGCGAGTGATGAGACTGCGAGCTTCAGAACTGTGGCGGTGCCGCCCTCCGCGGCCAGCCAGTTCTCCTGACTGTTTGCCCCTGGGAAAACGAGATCGGTGAGAACCACTGTGCCGTCCTGCGCGAAGACTTCCACTGAGCTCTGGTCCACGATGATGAGCAGCTTGAGAACGCCGTCCTTCAAGGCAACGGGCGCTGATTCTGCTGACGCGAACTTTTCGTGGAACGTGGTGTCTCCTGACCGGGTGCGGTCAAGGGTGAGGCGGCCGTTGCTTGTGGTGTAGCTCAGGACTGTGCCCTGGCTCCCGTCGGGGCTCGCGAGCAGTTTCACCTCGACGCGTTCGGCGGTTCCCGGCGCGATGTCGGCCTGGATCACCTGGGCCCTGCCGGGAAACGCATCGGGCAAGCGGAGGGCTTCGGATCCCAACTCGAAGCTGCCGGTTTCGCTCAGCTCCTCCTTCGCTTCCCCCAGGACCGGGTGCTGGACCAGCCGGGTGGCGCCGCTGACAGAACTCAGCCGCAGTTCACGGGCCAGGGTCATGGAGGACCGCCACGGTGCCGTGGGCAACTGGTTGGCGTAGTCCCAGTTGTTCATCCACCCGATGATGATGCGGCGGTTATCCGGAGCATCACTGAAAGACACCGAGGCATAGCAGTCCCGTCCCCAGTCCAGCCACAGGCATTGCTGCATGGCCGCGGCGGCCGCTTCGGCGTCTGCGATCGATGAAAGTCCGGTAGCAGCCGCCAGCGAGCCTGCGTCAGGAAGGAAACGGACGCCGTCGAACTGTCCCACGAAGTACTGGCCGCCCGAACCTCCCGCCACCGCGCCGGGGTTGACGTTGACGATCAGCACCCATGCGGTGTTCCCCGGATCCCCGTCCACCGCCAAAGGAAAGAGATCGGGGCATTCCCACTCGCCCGCGTCGGCGTTGGCCGGGCCAAAGTGGCTCAGGACGTCCCACGTTTTGAGGTCGTCGGACCGGTAGAAAACCACCTTCTGCTGCTGCGCTTCGACGGCGACCATCACCCAGAAGGAACCCTGCGGGCCTTCGTAGCGGAACACTTTGGGGTCGCGGAAGTGCTCGGAGTTCCTGGTGAGCACAGGGTTTTGATCGTATTTGCGCCACGTCATTCCGCCGTCGGTGCTGTACGCGAGGGACTGGGCCTGGGTGCCGCTGTGAATGGTTCCGGCCTTGAAGGCGCTGGTGTACACAGCCACCAACGCGGGTGATTCGATGCTGCCGAATTCGGAGGTATTGCCGTGGTCCACCACTACGCTTCCGGAGAAGATGTCCTCTGTCTCATCGCCCGCGATGGCAACAGGGTGCTCCGTCCACTGCAGGAGGTCAGTGGAGGTGGCGTGGCCCCAGGACATGTTGCCCCAAACGCTGCCGAATGGGTTGTTCTGGAAGAAGAGGTGATACAAACCGTCGTGGAATACCAAGCCATTGGGATCGTTCAGCCAGGTGTCCCTTGCCGTGAAATGGATGGCAGGCCGGAATCGGGGAGTTACGGCCGGGGCTGTTTCCGGGCGTGCGGCATCGAGGCTACTGGACATGTGGTGCGTTCCTTTTGGGACGTTGGAGTGGCTTGTTGGGGTTACCGGGGAGCTGCGACGGAATCGCGGCGGACCAAGGGGCAACCCAGGATGGTCGGGTGGAGCGCCATCAAGGACAGATCTTCCTTGCCCTCAATGGCGTCAATGAGGTGTTCAGTGGCCCAGGCCCCCATCTCGTAGTGGGGGAGGGCCACGGTGGTGAGGCCGGGGTACAGGTTGGCGGCGATCAGTTCCTGGTCGTCAAAACCGACAACTGAAAGGTCCGCCGGGATGCTCAGGCCCAGCTCGGCAGCAGCCCGGTAGGCGCCCATGGCCATGCGGTCGTTGTAGCAGAACAGTGCCGTAGGAATATCGGCGCGGTCACCCCGCGACAGGATCCGCTTGGCGGCCTCATAGCCGCCCTGCACCTCGGAGACCTCGGACTCGACAGGTGCCGCTTCGCCGTCGAGCCCCGCTTCGGTGAGCATGGCCCGGAAAGCCTGGAGGCGCTGACGGGTCGCTGGAACGTCGTCGGTGTTGTTGATGAAGCCCACCCGGGTGTGGCCGGCGTCAAGAAGCACGCCAACAGCAGCCCGGGCACCGCCGTCCTCGTCCGGAACCACGGCGGTGATGTTTCCACCGATCGCTACGGAGTCAACCAGCACGGACGGGACGTTTCCCAGGTTGTCGGGGAGTTCCACATTGCGGTGGTACATGGTGGCATAGAGAATCCCGTCCACGCGGCGTTCCAGGAGGGCCTGGACGTCGGCTTGCCTGGATTCGAGACTGGCCGAGCCCGGGGTGTTGATGATCATGAGGTTGTAGCCGCGGGCTTTGGCGGCTTCGTCAGCACCGAGGATGATCCGGCCGGCGTGCGGGGTGGTGGCGATTTCCTCACTCACCAATCCCAGCATGCCCGTCCTCTGCGTTCGGAGGGCCTGGGCCAGGCGGTTGGGGCCGTAACCGAGTGCTTCGGCCGCGGTCCTGACTTTGTCCCTGGTTTCCCTGCTGATCCGGGCGTAGGACACCTCGTTGAGGACGTGGGACACGGTAGTGACGGACACGCCGGCGGCGACGGCCACGTCCTTGATACCGATGTTCTTGTTGCTCATCCGACTCCCACGTCCTTTAGGTTTGGTGATGCCCTTGAGGGGCTATCAGTAGGCTACTCGTTGATGGTGGTGCTGGCCCTGAGGCGGTCAGCCCTTCACTGCACCCAGCGTCATGCCCGCCACGATCTTGCGTTGCAGCAGGAGCGTCAGCAGGATGACCGGGATCGAGTACACGGCGGCGAGGGCCGTCATGGATCCCCAGTCCAGGCCGAACTGCGTTTGGAAGTTCGCGATCACCACGGGCGTGGTCTGGGACCGGATCGCGGTCATCAGCAGTGCGAACAGGAACTCGTTCCAGGAAGCCAGGAATGCGAAGATCGCCGTGACCGCAATACCGCCGGACACCACCGGGATCACCACCCGCCACAGTGCGCCGAGACGGCTGCACCCATCCACGGTGGCGGCTTCTTCCAGGTCACGGGGGACCGATTCGAAGAAGCTGGACATCAGCCAGATGGACAACGGGAGCGAGATGGTGGTGTGTGCAATGGAAAGGGCTATGGGGGTATCAGCCAAGCCGACCGAGGCCATCATGGAAGCCAGCGGAATGCCGATTGCTACTGGCGGGACCATGCGGGTGACCAGTGCGGCCATGATGAAGACGCGGCCGCTCGGTGTTTTGTAGCGGGTGATGCCGTAGGCGGCCGGAACGGCCAGGACCAGTGACAGCGCCGTGCTGATGACTGCCGTCTGGATGCTGTTGATGAACGAGGCCACCACACCGCTGCGGCCCAGGGCGTTGGTGTAGTTCTCCAGCGTCCACTCCCGCGGCAGGATGGTGGGCGGAACAGCGATGGTGTCGATCGGCGTCTTGAACGACGTGAACAGCAGGTACAGGAACGGGAAGCCGTACAGCACCATGGCCGCAGCCAGCAGGATCCAGAGGATGGTCCGGGTGCTTCGGCGGCCGGCCTCCAGGCCTTCACGGTTGACTCCCCGCCGCTTTCGCAACGGTTGTGGTTCCGGGATGTCCGACGGCGGCGGCCCGGCTTTGGTAGCGACGCTCGCGTTGCTCATCAGTTGTCCTTTCCTGGCCGCCAGATGGTGGCCACTGCAACGAAGGCAATGGCGAGCATTGCGAGGAGGTAGATGGTGCCCATGGCGCTGGCGAGCCCGGGGTCTCCGAAGCGGATCATGGTGCGGTAGATCAGCAGGCTCATGGTTTCCGATGCCGACTGCGGACCACCGTTGGTCTGGATGAGGATGGTGTCGAAGGCCCTTGCCGCGTCGATGCCGCGGACCACCAAAGCGACGGCGATCACCGGGCGCAGCAGCGGAAGGATGATCCGGAAGAGGAGCGCCGGAGCCCGTGCACCATCGAGGCGGGCGGCCTCAAGCAGATCGCCCGGGATGTTCTGGAGGCCTGCGAAGAGCACCAGGCACATGAAGGAGGTGGTGAGCCAGATGTCCGGGATGGCCACAGAGAACAACACAATGTTGGGATCGGACAACCAGCCGATCTGGTTGGGATCGGACAGGATGCCGGCCTGGTGGAGGAGCGTGCCGATGAGGCCGAAGTTGTCGATCATCAGGAACTTCCACAGCAGGCCTGCCACGATCGGGGCGATCATCAGCGGGTAGAGGAAGACGGTCCGCCAGATCTGGGATTTCCTGCCCAAGGTGGTGAACAGCAGGGCCATGCCCAGGCCGAGTGCGAACTCGAGTGTCACCACCACCAGGGTGTAGGCGAGGGTCCGCCATCCGGCGCTGGTGAAGGCTTCGGAGGTGAACGCGGTGACGTAGTTTTGGAGACCCACAAAGTCGCGGGGGCCGCCGGCGATGGGGGAGATCTTGAAGAAGCTGTCAGCCACAAGGCGGAAGAGGGGATAGGCCACGAATACGGCCAGGAACAGTGCCGCGGGCGTCATCAGATAGAGGGCGAAGCGGCGATCGGAGATACGCACGGTTTTCTTTTCTGCTGGTTGGGACCGCGGCCGGCACTGTCTTTCGCGCTGTGCGCGGGCCGGTGCCGGCCGCGGAGTTCTACTTCAGGAGGTCCTGGATCTGCTTCTTGGCATCAGCCAGGAGCGCCGAGGTGTCTCCACCTGCCACGGCTTTCTGCAGCAACGGGATCAGGACGGTGTCAACGATCTGCTGCCACTTGGCGGTTGCGGGCCGGGTGGCCGTTGCTGGAGCGTTGAGGGTTTCAATCAGCGGCTTGAAGCTCTCGTAGCCAGGCTGGTCCTGGTACTTCTCGAACGCGCTGATACGGGAAGCCAAGCCGAGCTTGGAGTCGATTCCCATGCTGTTGTAGTCATAGGCGCACTTGACGAACTTCTTGGCGGCGTCGGTGTTCTTGGTCGCCTTGGGAACTGAAAGGTACCAAGGTCCCGGGACGCCCGCGACGCCGGCGCTGCCGCCGATCATTGCTGCGGCGCCCACCTTTCCTGCCACGGGGGCATCCGCGGGGATCTGGCGGTAGGCGTGGGCCCAGAAGCGGGTCATGGCGGTCTTGCCCTGGTTGAAGAGGTTCTGTGCTGCTGCCCAGTCGACCTGCGCGGCGCCGGTGGGCGCGGACTTGGCCAGGCTCACGTAGAAGTCCAGGGCTTCCTTGTGGGCTGCGTTGTCGATCACCACGTTGTTGTTCTGGTCAAGCACCATGGGGGAACCGGCCTGGAGCACGTGGGCCAGCCATTCTGTTTCCACAGCACCCTTGACGTCCGTGCCGTACATGCCGTCCTTGGTGAAGAACTGGGAAATGTCCTGGTACTGCTTCCACGTCTTGGGGGCTGCAAGCTCGTAACCGTACTTGGCCTGGAAGTCAGCTTTGTTCTTGGCGTCCTCAAACAGGTCCTTGCGGTACAGGATGATCTCGGCGTTGGTCCAGGCCGGCAGTCCGATGAAGTGGCCGTCAACGTTGGCTTCCTTGACGAGGGCCGGGAAGATGTCCTTTTTGACGTCGTCCGTGAAGAGCTCATCAATGGGTTGGACGGCGTCCTTGAAGCTCGGCAGCCAGACCGAGTCGAGCGCGGCGACGTCGAAGGAGACGTTGCCGGAGGAGAACTCGCTGGAGAGGCGGTTGAACATGCCGTCGTAGGGGAGCTCAACGAAGTTGACGTCGATTCCGGTGTCCTTCTTGCACTGTTCGGCTACGCCGGTGAGTTCGGCGTGACCACCGGCTTCGACCAGGACGTTGATGGAGCCGGAGCCGCCGGAGCCGCCTTGGGATGGTGCCGGGCCGCCGGCGCCACAACCGGTGGCAACGAGTGCGACGGCGGTGCACAGCCCGCCGAGGGTGACGAGCTTGGAGATGGTGTTTCGAGTGGACATCTCTGTCGACTCACTTTCTCTTGAACGGAAATTGCAGAGAGATGGGGATGACACGTCTTTGGCTTGAAAAATCGTTTTGCCAAAACGACTTGGCAAGAGTGTATGCCGCCGATATTTTCCGTGTCAAGGGTCACTCGCTGTCGCATCGGGGGAGTGGTGGTTGCCAAATTTTCCGCAGGATTTTGGCGTTGACAGCCCTCCTAAGAGGCTCCTAGTGTTTCTTCCAACTCCCTTGAATAAACGATTTGGCATCGTTGGGTCTGATTGCCATGCCAAGGAGCGGGAGCAATGAACAATGACCGATAGGAGATCCAGTGGGAACTGGCAGCAGGCTTGAAATGACTGACACGAGTCGCCGAATGCTCGTTGGGGCGGGGGCCGTGGGCACTCTGGCAGCGGCCCTGAGTCTCGGGGTATCCCCAAAGGCAGAGGCCGCCGAAGAGGCCAAAGGTGGTCTCTTCAACTCCCCGAACACCTACGACGTGACGGCCTGGCGAATCCAAGGGCAGCCGAAAACCACAGCGCAATCGGATATCGGCGCGGTCATCAACGACATCATTGCCGATATCAAACAGCGCCAGAACACGCCGGACACCAGGCCAGGGGCAGTGGTCATCATTCCCCCGGGGGACTACGACCTTCGCACCCAAGTTGTGGTGGATGTGGATTACCTCACCATTGCGGGGTTTGGTCACGGCTTTTTCTCACGCAGCATCAAGGACAACGTGGACACCACAGGCTGGCTGAACCTTCAGCCGGGCGGCAGTCACATCCGGGTCCTGACCCCGCCGTCGTCGCCGCAGGCATTCCTTGTGCGGCGGGACGGGAGTCCGCGCCTCTCCGGGATTGTGTTCAGGGACTTCTGCCTGGACGGGGTCAATTTCACCCCGGACGCGAACAGCTACAAGAACGGGAAGACCGGCATTGAAGTGGCAACGGACAACGACTCGATCCATGTCACCGGGATGGGGTTCGTCTACCTTGAACACGCTTTGGTGGTCAGGGGCGCGGACGCCCTGCGGGTCCACGACAACATGATCGCTGAGTGCGGGAACTGCGTTGAACTGACCGGTGCGGGGCAGGCGACAATTGTCAGCGACAACCTGATGGGAGCCGGGCCTGACGGCGTAACACTCCTCGCCGAAAACCACGAGGGACTGCTTGTTACCGGGAACAATTTCTTTCCCAGAGGACGCAGCCTCATTGAATTCACCGGCTGCAACCGCTGCTCCGTTTCGTCAAACAGGCTGCAGGGTTTTTATCCGGGCATGATGCGGCTGCTGAACGGATGCAAGGAGAACCTGGTAACAGGCAACCACTTCCGCCGCGGCGTGGAAGGCTTCCCCCCGTTTATCGACCGCAACAACGGGTTGGACGACCTCTACGGTGTCATCCACGCACTTGGAGACAACAACCTCATCTCGAACAATCTTTTTGCCTACGATGTCGCACCGGCCAAGGTGGTTCCAGCCGGCGCCGAGCCGACCATCATCCTGATCGCAGGAGGGGATGGCAACGTCATAGCCACCAACCACGTAGTCAGCAACGTAGCGTCCCAGAACGTGGTTCTCGATGGATCGACAACCCATTCCAAGGTTCTCGATAGCGGAGCCGCGTCCACCATCACCTCATACAGCCCGGATACGGCTGTGCGCCCCACACCCTGAGATGAAGCACGACGGCGGCTGGTCACCAAGGGTGACCAGCCGCCGTCGTGCGTCCACGTTCTTTGACCGGCGTCAGTCCGCCTTCACCGCAAGGACCGGGCAGTCCGCCTCCAGGAGGATGCGCTGGGAAACGCTGCCCATGATGAGCTTGCCCACCGGGCTCCGGCGGCGGAGGCCGATCACGATCAAACCGGCGTCGTGCTCATCGGCAGCATCAAGCACCTCGGCTGCTGCGTCATGGCCGCGGATGGGTTGCTTGATGATGTGCTGGATGCCGTGCTCAGCCAGCCGGTCCTCGATGCTCTGGATCTCCGGCTCCTGGGCGTAGCGGTTGTCCACCAGGGCGTCGCCCTTGGAAGAGTTGATCACCAGCAGGGTGTCATTGCTCTTCTTGGCCTCGGCGATTGCCTGCGTCAATGCTGCTTCGCCTTCTGGTGTGGGGACGTATCCCACCACGATGGTCATGGTTTCTCCTGCTGGTGGTGTGCGGGCATGGTTGGTTCGGTCTTCGTGGTTGAAGGCGTCGCCGGGGTCTGTGGCTCATCGTGGCCCGAAAGCACGGACGGCCCTGCTGGAGCTGCCGCCGGACGGTTCCGCCGGATGAGCTTGAGGACCAGCGGCCAGGCCAGGATGATGCCGATGATGACGTAAATCCCGACGGCGATCGGCTCGCTCCAGAGCCCTGCCGGGTCGCCGGCGCTCAGCTGCAGGGTCTTGCGGAGCTGGCCTTCCAGGCGGGGGCCCAGGATGACGCCGAGGATGAGCGGCAGGACGGGGAGCCCGAAGCGGCGCATCATGAACCCCAAAGCCCCCAGAATCAGCAGGATCACCAGGTCGAAGGCCTGGAGATTTACGGAGTAGGCGCCCAAGGTGGCGAAAAACAGGATGCCCGCGTACAGGTACGGACGGGGCAGCTGCAGCAGCTTCGCCCACAACGGTGCCAGGGGCAGGTTGATCAGCAGGAGCAGCAGGTTGCCGATGAAAAGGCTCGCAATCAAGGCCCACACCAGTGGTCCCTGGCTCGAGAAGAGCTGCGGGCCGGGCTGGATGCCGTAGGACGTGAACGCTGCCAGCATCACTGCCGCGGTTGCGTTCGTGGGCAGGCCGAGAGCCAACATGGGGGTGAGGGTGCCCGCGGCGGCTGCATTGTTCGCAGCTTCCGGACCCGCCACGCCTTCGATCGCTCCGTGGCCGAACTCTTCGGGGTGCTTGCTGAGGCGCTTCTCAGTGACATAGCTCAGGAACGTGGGGATCTCGGCACCGCCGGCGGGCAAAGCCCCGAACGGGAAGCCAAACACCGTGCCACGAAGCCACGGCTTCCAGGAGCGCTGCCAATCCTTCTTGCCCATCCATGGACGGCCAACGGGGATAACATGCAACGGCGTGCGGCGCAGGTGCGCAGCAACCCAGAGAGCCTCGCCCACCGCGAAGATGGCCACAGCCACCACCACAATGTCCAGGCCGTCGGAGAGCAGCGGCTGGCCGAAGGTAAGCCGGCTCTGCCCTGTGACGGAGTCCAGGCCCACCAGGCCGATGGCCAGCCCCAAGCCAAGGGAGGCGAAGCCGCGCAACCGCGACGACCCCAGTACGGCAGTGACAGCCAGCAGGGCCAGCATCATGATCGCGAAGTAGCTGGGGGAGCCCAGGCTGACCGCGAACTTCACAACGATCGGTGCGCAGACCGCAAGGAGGGTAGTACCAATGGTGCCCGCCACGAACGAGCCGATGGCCGCCGTCGCGAGCGCTTGCGCGGCACGTCCCGCTTTGGCCATCTTGTTGCCTTCGATGGCCGTCACCACCGACGACGATTCGCCGGGGGTATTCAGCAGGATGGAGGTGGTGGAACCGCCGTACATTCCGCCGTAGTAGATACCGGCGAACATGATGAAGGCGCTGGTGGGTTCAAGCGCATACGTGACCGGAAGAAGCAGCGCAACGGTCATGGCGGGGCCGAGCCCCGGGAGGACACCAACAGCGGTGCCCAGGATGACGCCGATCATGGCGTACATGAGGTTCAAGGGAGTGAGGGCGGTGGAGAAACCGTCCATCAAGGAGGACCAGACGTCCATCAGAGGATTCCTTCCAGGAGTCCGGCCGGCAGGGCAATGCCGAGGCCGAGGTAGAAGCCGTAGAAGGTCAGCAGGGAAAGTGCCACGGAGATGAGTCCGTCACGGATGTAGCGGCGGCTTCCGAGGGCCAGGACGCTGCCCCAGAAAAGTACGGTGCCGGAGATGACCCAACCAGCCCAATCAATGAGCAGGATGTTGAGCAGGAACGCACCGGCCAGCGGCAGGACAGTCTTCCAGTCGGCAGGGTGGGCCAGGTCCACATCCTCGCCGCCTTCGGCTTCGCCCCTGCCGCCGCGGAGGACGTTGATGGCCAGCAGAACGGCGCAAACCACCAGCAGTCCGGCAACGATGAACGGGACAGTCTTTGGACCCACTGGGTCCGATTTCGAGTACGGGGTTACCAGGCCGTTGGCGTCCAGGAAGACCAGGACTCCGACCACGCCGAGCAGGAGGGCGACCCCCAGCTCGGCGCGGCCTTTCAAGCCTGTTGCTGGAGAGCTCACGCCAAGCCAAGCTTGGTGAGGACGTCCGCCACCCGCTTGTCCTGGTCAGTCAGGAACTTCTGGAATTCGTCGCCGGTGACAAAGGCATCCGTCCAGCTGTGGGTCTTCAGCGCTTCCTTCCAACCTGCGGACTCGTGCATCTTCTCGAGTGCGGCGATCAGGGACTTCTTGTCGGCGTCGCTGATGCCTGGAGGGGCCACGACACCGCGCCAGTTGGTGAACACCAGGTCAATGTTGGATTCCTTGAGGGTGGGGGCGTCCACTCCGTCAAGCCGCTTCTCGCCACTTGTGGCAAGGACGCGGACCTCTCCGGACTTGATCTGTTCCAGGTACTCGCCTGCGCCGGAAGCTGCGAAGCCGAGCTTGTTGCCAAGGATGGCGGGAAGGAGATCGCCACCGCCGTCATAGGAGACGAAGTTGACCTTGGTGGCGTCGATGCCCACAGCGCCGGCCAGCTGCATCGGCAGGAGGTGGTCCGGGCCGCCAGGGGAGGAGCCGCCACCTACGGAGATGGATGCGGGGTCGGCTTTCCAGGCCTTCACCAGATCATCGATGGTCTTGTACGGGGAGTCCTTGCTGACCATGATGGCGCCCGGCTCTTCAATCAGCTTGGCCAAGGGCGTGGTGTCCGTCAGTTTCGATTGGGACTTGTTGGTGTAGCTGGCGCCCACCACACCCAGGCCCATGAGCATGGTGAGATCGCCGTTGCCCTTTTCATTCACCACACGGGCCAGGCCAACGGTGCCACCTGCGCCTGCAAGGTTGAACACCTCGGTGTTGTTGGCGATCTTTTCATCGTCCAGGACCTTGGCCGCTGCCCGGGCGGTAGTGTCGTAGCCGCCACCGGGAGTGTTCGGAACCATGATCTGGAGGCCGGTGATGGGTCCGGCGGCAGCGCCGGAGCTTTCAGAACCTGTGGAGTTCTTGCCGGTGGCACCGCAACCGGTGGCCATCAGGGCGAGGCCGGCGGCGACGGCGGCGACTCGCAATGCGCGGATCTGGCGCATGGTGTTCCTCTTCTCAGTTTTGAATTCTCTGCAGGGCGATCAACGTTGTGCCCCGTGAACCGATGCTAGGGGCCGCAGTGACGCCGATCACTCTTGTGTTCGCAGTGGTCTTTAAGTTCATTGCGTTCACGGGCTTGGATGGTCCTTGGCAGCTCTGGGGTATAGTTCCGATACGCCACGCGGAGCGCCCCCAGACACCTCCGGACTCTGGCACCACCTAAGGATTCATCAGTGACTCGAAGAAGAGGAATGTCCCTGGCCGGGCAATACCTTGTGCTGCAGTTGCTGATCGTTCTGGCCGTTCTGGTGGCTGTGGTTGCCATCTCCCTGGCGCAGTCGGCCGCGGCCTTCGAACGGACAGAGGGCCGGCGGGCCCTCTCGGCAGCCGAAGCCCTGGGCAACAACCCCACCGTACGCGCGCTGCTCCCCACGGCGGAACCGCGCGGCGGTTCGGCCCTCCCCGCCGTCGCCGAATCCGTCAGGACAGTATCGGGTTCAGCGCACGTGGCGCTGGCAAAACTGGACGGCACCGTGATTACGGCATCGGACCCCGGGCTGATCGGCCGGCCCTTGCCTTTGGGCGAGAGCAGGGTGATGGAAGGAAGAGCCTGGACCGGGGTCGTCACCAGCAACAACGTGACGGTGCTGTCAGCCCATGTGCCGGTGATTGACGATTCCGGAGAAATAATCGGCATCGCGTCCATCAGCCGCAACTACCCCTCCACACTGGAAAGACTCGGCGACGCCGTCCCCAACCTCCTCACCTACCTGGGTGTCGCCAGCGTCCTGGGAGTAGCCGGATCGCTTCTCCTGTCCCGGCGGGTCAAACGACAGACCCTGGGCATGGAACCACGGGAAATCACCGGATTGGTGGAAAACCGCGAAGCCATGCTGCAGGGCCTCAAAGAAGGAGTAGTGGCATTGGATCCGCACGAACGGATTACCGTGGCGAACCAAAGTGCCCGGCAGCTGCTCGGCTTGCCGACCGACTGCGTTGGCAAGAAGATCCGGTCCCTCCACGTTGACCCGGCATTGAAAACCGTCCTCACCCGGGAACAGTCTGACCCGGACCAGCTCGTGTTGGTAGGGGAGCGGCTGGTGGTGATGAACCGGGTGGCGCTGCGCTCGCATGGGCGCGATATCGGTTCGGTGACCACCCTGAGGGACCGCACCGAACTGTCCTCCCTTGAGAGTGAACTCGGTGCAACACGCACTGTCACGGACACCCTCCGCGCACAGGCCCATGAATTCGCCAACCAGCTCCACGTCATTTCCGGCCTCATCCAGATCGGCGAATACGATTCCGTGGTGCAGTTCGTCAACGGAGCCACCGTGGAACGGACCCGGCTCAACGACGACGTGACGCGGCGGATCGAGGATCCGGCGCTCGCCGCCCTGCTGATCGCGAAGGCCAGCCTGGCCGCAGAGCGCGGCGTCGAACTGAAACTGGATCCGCTGTCCGCGCTGCCGCGCGTCAAGGATGAACTGTCCCGCGACATCACCACCGTGGTGGGCAACCTGGTGGACAACGCGTTCGACGCCGTCACGGGCCTCGCCGGGGCATCGGTCCGTGTGCTGGTGGAGGACTGGCCGGACGGCGTCGCGGTCACTGTCCAGGACAACGGCCCGGGAGTGCCCGCGGGTTCTGCCGAGGAGATCTTCCAACAGGGCTACTCCACCAAGGAACCGGGGCCAGGGGATGCCCGGGGCTTCGGTTTGGCGCTTTCGCGGGTCATCTGCCGGCGTAGCGGGGGTGAACTGACCGTGACCAACGATGACGGTGCAGTGTTCACCGCACAATTCAGCAAAGGGGCACACCACAGGTGATCAAGGTCTTGATTGTCGATGACGACTTCATGGTGGCCAAGGTTCATGCCGGGTTCATCCAGCGAAGCCCCGGTTTCGGGGTGGTGGGTGTTGCCCACACTGGTGCGCAGGCCTTGGCGGAAACGCGCAGGCTGCAACCCGACCTTGTGCTCCTGGACATCCATCTCCCGGATACCAACGGCCTGGACCTCATGCACCAGTTGCGGGATGTTGCCCCGGACCTCGACGTGCTGGTGATCAGTGCTGCCCGCGAGGTGGAGACCGTGCGGAAAGCCCTCCGGGGCGGCATCGTCCACTACCTGATCAAGCCGTTTTCCCAGTCCGACCTTCAGGAACGGCTGGAACACTACCTCAGCGCCTACCAAGGGCTGGATGCCTCCAAAGTTGAGGCTGAACAGTCCGACGTGAACAGGGTCTTTGGTTTAGCCGCATCCGAGCGTACCCTGCCCAAAGGCTGCAGCGTGGAGACGCTGGAACTTGTGGAATCGGCGCTCAAGTCGGCGCCGGGTGACGTTTCCGCCGCGGAAGTTGCAGAGCAGCTGGGCACCTCGCGGGTCAGTGCCCGCCGCTACCTTGAGTACCTCCACGACGAAGGCGCGTTGGATGTCCGGCTCAAGTACGGCGTCGGACGTCCTGAAAGGCGCTATGTGCTCAAGGGGCGGTGATTGCGCCACGCGCCACGGCCGGGTTGGAAGCCCTGCCGCCTCTAGACCCGCACCGTCTTCAGGTAATTCCTGATGCCGTCCACCACCAGCTGATGGTCCTCATCGGATGACAAACCGGACACCGTCACAGCCCCGATCACACCCGCGCCACGCACGCGGATCGGGAAGGAGCCACCGGCCAGTGTGTAGTCCTCGTGGGCCAGCCAGCCGTTACCGAGAGGGCTGTGGGTGCGGGCTGCGAACAGTTCGGTCAGTAGTGCCGTGCTGTGCTCAAACCGCAGCACGGATGCCGACTTCCGGCGGATCCATTCTTCCTGGTCCGATGTAGCGCCGGGGAGGACGCAGCGGAAGAGAACGAGGTTGTGTCGTCGGATGTCGATCGCAACCCCGAATTCCGATGCTATGGCATGATTGGCGATCAGCGAACCCAGCCGCCATGCATCGTGGTTATCAAACGCAGCGAAGACCAGCTCTTCTTCCTGCTGGCGGAGCTCGGCGAGGCGCGGTGAATCAGTCATTGTCGTTTCCTTCCGGGACGGCGTCAGACTCATAGCTGAGTCCAATCTGCCGACGGATCTCATCCATCGCTGCCATGATGGCCACACTCTCGCTCGGCGGCAGGATGGTTCCAGCAGCGGAACCAGCCCGGACCAGGCGCTCCAATTCAGCTGCCTGGAACTGCATGCCCCGGCCGTTCACGGGCTGCTCGTACCGCTCCACGACGCTGCCGTCCACTGCATGAACGGTAAACGGTACCGGGTTGTACCAGGTGTGTTCGATGTCGATCCACCCCTCGGTTCCGATCACCATGGCACGGTTGGCGCTTGCTGCGTCGAGCTCGCAATCAACAATCGCCTGGGCGCCATTGGCGTACTCGAAGATCGCAGCCGTTTGCCGGTCGACGCCGGTGGCTGTCATGGACGCGCTGGCTTTGATGGACGCCGGGGTACCCAGGATGTCGAAGGCAAAGGAGATCGGGTAGATGCCCAGGTCCAGCAGGGCTCCACCACCGAGCGCGGGATCGTTCAGCCGGTGGGCCGGGTCCTTGGGCAGGCTCTGGTTGTGGCCGGCAACCACCTTGCGGACGTCGCCGATGGTGCCGGCGGCAATGATGTCGCGGACCCGGATCATGTGCGGCAGGAAGCGGGTCCACATGGCCTCCAGTGCCACGAGTCCCTTGGATTCCGCGAGGTCAACAATGTCCTGCGCTTCGCGGGCGTTCATGGTGAACGACTTCTCCACCAGGACATGCTTGCCGGCATTCAGTGCCAGGAGCGCGTTCGCGTGGTGGAAGGGGTGCGGCGTGGCGATGTAGACCACGTCAACCATTGGATCGGCCACCAGCTCTTCGTAGCTGCCGTGCGCGGTGGCGATCCCGAATTTTTCCGCAAAGGACCTGCTGGACTCTTCAGAACGCGAACCCACAGCCTGGACGGTGAAGCCGTTCTCCTTCAGGTCCTGCGTTTGAAGGCCTGCGATGAATCCGGTGCCAAGAATGCCCCAGCGGATTGTCCCGTCGGAAGTGCCGTTGCTTAGGGTCACGTCGTTAGTCCTTTGCTGAGTCAGTGAGCGGGTACGCCACAAACGCAAAGCGCGCGGAGTCCGGCGACCAGCTGTTGACGTTGAGGGTACCTTGGCCACCGAAAAGTGGCCATGTTTGGAGTGGGGTGGTCCAGTCCTCGGTCGAAACAAGTACGACGTCGACAGGCAAGTCGGCGGGGTGGCCTTGCGTTCCGCCGGGGAACCGGATGTACGTGGCGTAGCGGCCATCAGGGGAGAGGTGCGGGAACCAATCGACGGTGTCGGACTTCAGCAGCTGCGCAAAATCGCTGCCGTCCGGGCGGATCCGGGCGAGCTGGGCGTGGCCTTTGGCTGTGCTGAAGGATTCAGTGTTCAGGTACAGCCACTTGCCGTCGGGGGAGTATTCCGGGCCGTCGCAGTGACCTGAACCGACATCGACGCGGGCGGCAGCACCGCCGTCGGACGCCATGGTCATCAGGCGACCGGGCTGCGCAAAGTCGCCGGCCTCAATTCCGACGCACGCGAGTTGTTTGCCGTCCGGGCTGACGCCGTGGAGGAAGTGGAAGGAGCCATCGTCCCCGGTGATGCGGGAAGCAGGGCCGCCCTTGAGTAAGGCGCGGTAGATATGGCCGTCGTTCGCGGAGAGGAAGATGTTTTCGCCGTCCGGGGCCAGGACGTGATCGTTGTTCAGGTCCGGGACGCCAGCGACGGGGACTTCCGTGGGTCCGCCGCCGGAGACATCCAGCGTCCACAACTTACCGTCCCCGTTGAGAACAAGGGCGTCTCCGTCAAGGGTCCAGTTGGGAGCCTCAAGAAGTATGTTTTCCGTGCTGTAACGGAGTTCAGTCTGACCGGTCACCGACGCGATCCACACCTCGCAGCGCTGGCCGGGTTGAAGGGTGCGGATCACGTCGGTTTTGTCCTAGTCTTTGCTGCTGAAGGCGGCGTCGAAGCTGGTTTGGGAGGCGGGGAAGTCGAACTTCTTCAGCGCCGCGAGGGCTTCGGGGGCGCCGTGGAGGCGGTCCATGCCCGCGTCTTCCCACTCAACGGAGATGGGTCCGTTGTAGCCGATGGCGGTGAGAGCGCGGAAGGAGGATTCCCACGGCACGTCGCCGCGTCCGGCGGAGACGAAGTCCCAGCCGCGGCGGGGATCGCCCCAGGGCAGGTGGGAGCCCATCACGGTGTTGCGGCCGGTGGGGCGGAGCTTGGTGTCCTTGCAGTCCACGTGGTAGATCCGGTCTTTGAAGTCCCAGATGAAGGACACGGGATCGATGCCCTGCCACATGAAGTGGGAGGGGTCCCAGTTCAGTCCGAAGGCCTCGCGGTGGCCGATGGCTTCGAGGGTCCGGACGGTGGTCCAGTAGTCGTAGGCGATTTCGGAGGGGTGGACTTCGTGGGCGAAGCGGACCCCTTGTTCGTCGAAGACGTCCAGGATGGGGTTCCAGCGGTCGGCGAAGTCCTGGTAGCCGGCCTCGATGACTTTCTCCGGGACGGGCGGGAACATGGCGACGTATTGCCAGATGGAGGATCCGGTGAAGCCGACCACGGTGTCCACGCCGAGTGCTTTGGCGAGGCGGGCAGTGTGTTTCATTTCCTCCGCAGCGCGCTGGCGGACACCTTCGGGTTCGCCGTCGCCCCAGACGCGGGATCCGACGATTGCTTCG
>Ga0153977_1000052_pt1 | contig 51389 bp, 41 predicted proteins | sample TSGA061MetaG_FD_104710 | JGI IMG/M metagenome (GOLD analysis project Ga0153977, IMG submission 104710) | Attine ant fungus gardens microbial communities from Georgia, USA - TSGA061 MetaG | ecosystem: Host-associated > Fungi > Mycelium > Unclassified | place: USA: Georgia, Yuchi Wildlife... | reverse complement strand
TAATTTTTCGGGTAACAATAGCGCCAGGAGAAGGATCAACAGGCAAAGGGTGTTGGGAGGAGTTTCAGGGGGCATGGTTTCTCATATAGGCACAGTGGCTTTTAGCGGCGTGGAAGCCTTGCCTGTTGATGTGCAGGTGATGATTGCTCCGGGGAAGATGAGCATGTCGATTGTCGGCCTGCCGGATAAAACTGTCGCTGAAAGTCGTGAGCGGGTTCAGGCGGCCTTGCATGCTTCTGCTCTGTCTATGCCGGTGAAGAAAGTTACTATCAATCTGGCGCCCGCCGATTTGCCCAAAGAAGGCTCGCATTATGATTTGCCGATAGCAGTCGGCCTGATGGCGGCTATGGGGGTTTTGCCGCCGCAAATCGGCGAAGATTATATTATTTTGGGGGAGCTGGCTTTAGATGGCTCAATTAGCCCGGTAAATGGTGTGTTGCCGGCCGCCATGACAGCTATTGCTGCGGGTAAAGGGTTGATTTGCCCGGCCTCTGGCGGTTCGGAAGCAGCTTGGGCGGGTGACGAGCTGGATATTTTAAACCCGGAAAATTTATTGGCGCTGGCCAATCATTTTAAAGGCGCGCAAATTTTGACGCGGCCACGGCCGCTGGCGCGGGCAGCACAGGTTGAACCGGCAGATTTGGCGGATATTAAAGGGCAGGAAACCGCCAAAAGAGCGTTGGAAGTAGCGGCAGCCGGGCGGCATAATATATTATTTGTCGGCCCGCCCGGCGCCGGTAAATCCATGCTGGCCAGTCGTTTGCCTTCTATTTTGCCGCCTTTGGAAGCGCGGGAATTGCTGGATATTGCCATTATCAATTCTATTGCCGGTGAAAATATGGACGGCATGATTTCGCTCAAGCGGCCGTTTCGCGCTCCGCATCATTCAGCCAGTCAGGCCGCGCTTATCGGCGGCGGGCTGAAAGCCCGGCCGGGCGAAATTTCGCTGGCGCATAATGGGGTGCTGTTTTTAGATGAATTACCGGAATTTTCTCCCCGTGTTCTTGATAGTTTGCGTCAGCCGCTGGAAAGCGGCCAATGTGTTATTGCCCGCGCCAATCATCATGTGACATATCCTGCCGCGGTGCAGCTGGTAGCCGCCATGAATCCATGTCGCTGCGGCATGGCGGGGGAAGACGGGCAGGGCTGCGGCCGCCAGCCGCGCTGCCGTGCCGATTATCAGGCGCGTATTTCCGGCCCGCTGCTGGACAGGATTGATTTGCGCATTGATGTGCCGGCCTTAACGGCGGCCGAATTGCTGCAACCGGCGCAAGCGGAAAGCAGTGCTGCCGTAGCGGCGCGGGTTGCGGCAGCGCGAATGCGGCAAAAACAGCGCTTTATTGCTTTGGGAGCACATAATATTATTGCCAATGGTGATTGCCCTGCCGCTCTGGTAGAAAAAATGGCTGTGCCGGATAAAGGCGGCGCGGAATTGTTGCGCGATATTAGTGAAAAAAGGCATCTTTCCGCCCGTGCTTATCACCGGGTGCTAAAAGTGGCGCGCACAATTGCCGATCTGGATAAAGCAGAAATTATTAGCCGCAAGCATTTGGCCGAGGCGCTTGTTTACCGCCTGGGCAGTGAGAATCTGGCCGGCTCTGCCTGAGCGCGCCGGCCATGTTAATCATCAGGCCTGATAACAGGCGGTTATAAAGCGGTTTGCCGCAATGTGGCGGGCCTCACATGCCGAGCCGGCCGGAAAGGCTGAACCGATCAGGCTGTGAGCGGCCTTGCTGCCTAGGCAAAATCAATCCTTATTATTACATAATAAAACAAAGCGCGTTTATCCCCGTTTTAGCGTTTCTTGTCCACAGAAAATACTATTTATTTATAAAGAGCACCCTGTGCCGTTCTATATTGGCGCTAGTTACTAAATATAAAATTATGGTTCTTGGTAAAACTCATATGAGGCTGTTATTGATAACAGGAATTTTTATAAAACTTCTAGAAAATATTTCTCACATTCAGGAAAATGCTTTACAAAACAGGTTCTTTTCAAGGAAAGATAGGGCTTCTCGTGACCAAAAAATTCCTCTCTGTGACAAAAAGCGGGGTGACCCGCCGCCATTTGCTTATCGGCGCGGGCGCTTGTGCCGCCGGCGCGCTGTCGGCGCGCCATATTGCTGCCCAGCCTGCCGGGCCGGTGCCGCTTGATCGCTATCAGCGCGTTTATTTTAACGCGCAGGAATGGGCTTTTATTATGGCGGCGGTGGCCCGGCTTATCCCCTCAGACGGGTACGGCCCCGGCGCTATTGAGGCGCGGGTGCCGGTTTTTATTGACCGGCAAATGATAACGCCATGGGCGCGCGGTGAAGATTGGTATCATCAGGCGCCGTTTAATTATGATGCTCCGCATTATACCGGCTATCAGGGGCGCTATTCCCCCGCAGAAGCCTATCGCATTGCTATCCCCGCCATTGATAAATGGGCGCAGGAAAATTATGGTGATATTTTTGCCCGTCTGTCTGCCGACAAGCAAGATGCGGTGCTGGAGCAGGTGCAAAAAGATGGAGTGCCGATAGATGAGCTTCGCTCCGGCGATTTTTTCAGCTTTTTGTGGCAAAATACCAAAGAAGGCTATTTTGCCGACCCGAAATATGGCGGCAATTATGATATGATTGCGTGGGTTTATATCGGCTTTCCCGGTGCGCGTGCCAGCTTTCTGGAGTGGGTGGACAAGGATAATGTCCGCTATCGTCTGGGGCCTGTCAGCATTGACGGGCAAAGAGCATAACAGGCTATGGAGCGGTAATTGTGGCGATGCAGAAAAAGAAAAAAAATGTGGTTATTGTCGGGCTTGGCTGGACAGGATCTATTGTCGGGCTGGAGCTGGCGCGCGAAGGCTATGATGTGCTGGCGATTGAGCGCGGGCCTGATCGCAATATTGTGCCGACCTGGTCTTACCCCACTACGGCCGATGAGCTTAAATATGCCCTGCGGCTGGAAGAAATGGAAAAACTGAGCAATACCACGGTTACTATTCGCCGCAGCCGGAGTGACACAGCTTTGCCCTATCGGCAATTAGGCAGTTTTTTAATCGGTACCGGGGTTGGCGGTTGCGGCGCGCATTGGAATTGCCAGACCTGGCGGGCGCACCCGGAAGAATTTCATCTGCGCAGTTATGTGGAAAAGAGTTTTGGCGGGCAGATTATCCCGGAGGATATGACAATTCAGGATTGGGGGGTGAGCTATAATGAGCTTGAGCCCTATTATGATTTTTTTGAAAAAGTGGCCGGAGTTGCCGGCACGGCCGGCAATATAAAGGGGCAGAAAACCGGTGAGGGCAATCCGTTTGAAGCCTGGCGCTCAAATGCCTATCCCATGCCCGGCGGCGAAGTGACCTATCACGGCAAGCTGTTTACCGAAGCGGCAAAATCGCTCGGCTATCACCCTTTTGCTTTCCCCGCCGCAATTGCTACGCAATCTTATACCAATCCTTACGGCATGCAAATGGGGCCGTGCAATTATTGCGGTTATTGTGAGCGTTTCGGTTGTCTTAATTATTCCAAAGGTTCGCCGCAAATGTGCGTGCTGGCCGCAGCCAGGAGGCATAAAAATTTCCAGTATATCACCAATTCGGAAGTGCTGCGGATTGAAAAATCGGCTGACGGCAAGACGGTAAGCGGTGTGACTTATGTCGACCCGACCGGGCAGGAAATTTTCCAGCCGGCCGATATGGTGGTTCTGGCCGGTTTTCAGATGAATAATGTGCGGCTTTTGCTGCATTCCGCTTTGGGGCAACCCTATAATCCGCAAACGGGTGAGGGGGTTATTGGTCGCAATTATGCCTATCAAATCAATGTCGGCAGTGCTGCGGCTTTCTTTAAAGACAAAAGCTTTAACCCCTTTGTCGGAACTGGGGCAAATTGCGTAGCGCTGGACGATTTTGCCACTAACCGCATTGATTTTGCCAAAGAAGGTTTTATCGGCGGTGTGCGCATTGATTGCAATCAGACTAATGGCCAGCCAAATCGCTCTTTGCCTCTGCCAAAGGGCACGCCCGCCTGGGGCGCGGGGTGGAAGCAGGCTATCGGCGACTGGTATGGCCGCAATCTTGGCTTGGGGCTGCATGGCAGTTGCATGTCCTACCGCGATGCTTATCTGGATTTGGATCCGACCTATAAAGATAAATATGGCCGGCCGCTCATGCGTATGACCTTTAACTGGCATGAGAATGATATTAAGCTGGCGCAATTCGGCTCAGACCGGCATGAAGAAATTATCAAGGCGCTTAATCCTGATTCCTATAGTTTGCGGCGTATGCAGGATAATGAGCCTTATGATGCCACTGCCTATCAAACCACGCATACAGTAGGCGGCGCCATTATGGGAGAGAATCCGCAAAATTCGGCTTTAAACCGCTATTTGCAGCATTGGGATTATCATAATTTATTTGTCCCGGGCGCCAATGCCTATCCGCAAAATCTGGAACAGAATCCGACAGGCACAATTGGCGCTTTGACTTATTGGATGGTGGCAGCGATTAAAAATAATTACCTTAAAAATCCGCGTCCGCTGGTTTAAGGAAAAGAACAAATATGCGCTTTTTTCTCAAACTCATTTTCTGGCTGGTGATTTTAGGCATTATCACCGTGCTCGCTATTATTCTTGTGCCGGCTCATCGCTCCCAGCCGATAGCGCAATTGCCTGAAAATTATCAACCGGTGGAAGGGCGCGGGCTGTATATGGCGATTATGGCCGATTGCGCCGCCTGCCATACCGGCAATAGCGAACAGCCTTTTGCCGGCGGCAAGCCGATTGACAGCCCTTTCGGCAAAATTTACGCCTCTAATATTACGCCAGGCAAGCAATATGGCATTGGCAATTACAGCCTGGAAGATTTTCGCGCTGCCTTGCGTGACGGTTTGCGCCCGGACGGCAGCCATCTTTATCCGGCTATGCCTTATGACAGTTATCGCAAGCTGACTGATGAGGATATTGTCGCTCTCTATGATTATTTTATGCATAATGTGCAGCCGGTTGAGCAGCCGGTACAAAAAACCGATCTTATCTTCCCCTTTAACCAGCGCTGGGGCATACGCCTATGGAACTGGCTGGTTTTGCGTCCTGAAATTGGCTTTACCCCGCGTTACAATAATGCGCAGCTGGATCGCGGCGCCTATATTGTGGAAGGCCCGGAGCATTGCGGCGCCTGTCATACGCCGCGTGATATTATCTTCCGGCAGAAAGGGCTTGATGCCACTGCCCCGCTTTATCTGACCGGTTCGGCAGTGGGCGGCTGGTATGCGCCCGATTTGCGCGGCGCCGATTCTGCTATTGTAGGCTGGACAGATGATGATTTGAAATTTTATCTGACAACCGGGCGCAATCATTATAGTTCTGCCGCCGGGCCGATGAATTTTGCTATCAGGGAATCGCTGCAATATTTAAAAAGCGAGGATATTGATGCAATTGTCGCTTATTTGCAGCATATTCAGACAAAAACTGAGTCGCAGCAGCCCGTGCGTGATGCCGGCCTCACCACTGCCATGTTGACAAAGGCTGAGCCTTCCATGCCGCTGGGGGCGCGGCTTTATCTGGATAATTGCAATGCCTGCCATTTTGTCAATGGTTTGGGGGCGCCGGAAGTTTTCCCCCGGTTGGACGGTGCCGCTATTGTTAATGCCGAAGATGCGACCGGGCTGATTTATGTCATATTACAGGGTTCGCGCCTGCCTTCTACCGCTTTGCGGCCGGAGGATTTGGCCATGCCGGGTTTTGCCTGGCGCCTGAGTGATGAGGAAGTGGCCGAGCTGGTGAATTTTTTGCGGACAGCATGGACGAATAATGCTGCGCCGATAACGGCCGATAAAGTAGCAAAAATTCGCGCCAAACCTTATGTGGATTAAAGCCGGGCCGGCAAGGTCAAGGTCGGTAGCGCCGGCCGCTAATAATAAATTTATCGATTTTGCCGGTTTCGGCAGCTCAGGGAGGCGCCCCATGGCTATGGGGCGTTTTCTTTATTACGCGCCTTTTCCATTTGCGCTCAACAGGCTATAATAAAGCCCGGCTCACCCGGCAAAAGCAGGGATTGGGCCGGATTAGCCGCTATCAGACCGGCAAGGACTGGCGGATTGCGGGCGAAATATGGGGAAACACCAAATCAGGCGAGAAATATGCTGTTTATCCGTTCGCTGTTTTTTAAAATATGTCTTGTCCTGGTAACAATTATTGAAATGGCGCTGTTTGCGCCGTTTTATTTCTTTCTGCCGCATAAAGCGGCGTGGATTGTGCCGCGGAGCTGGGCGCGTTCTGTTTTCTGGCTGCAAAAATATCTTGTCGGCCTTGATTACCGGGTGGAAGGTTTGGAAAATCTGCCGCAAGGGCCTTATATTGTGGCGGCCAAACATCAATCAACATGGGAAACCTTGGCTTTGCCGCTTTATATTCCTGATCCGAGCTTTATCCTGAAGCGGGAATTGCTGTGGATTCCGTTTCTTGGCTGGTTTTTGGCTAAAATGGGCATGGTGCCGATCAATCGTGGCGCGCCCTTGCAGGCTTTGAAAACATTGATTGCCAAAGGGAAGGAAAAAGCGGCGCAAAATCGCCAGATTATCATCTTCCCCGAGGGCACGCGCAAGGAGCCGGGCGCAGTGCCTGCTTATAAGCCGGGCATTTTCCCCATTTATGCCGAGCTTGGCCTGCCGGTAGTGCCTGTTGCCCTGAATGCCGGTCTTTATTGGCCGAAAAAGTATTTTTGTCTTTATCCGGGCACAATAAAATGCCGGATTTTACCGCTAATCCCCCCCGGTTTGCTGCGGCGTGATTTTATGCAAAAACTGGAATCAGTGCTTGAAAGCAATTGTGACATTTTGCTGGCAGAGGCGGCGGCTGCGCGCCGCCCGCCTTATTTGCCGCCGGCCGCCGCAGCCAGATTGCAGGCTATAGGGGCACTGAGAGCGCCAAAATAATGGCCGCCTGCCCTGTTTCGACCAGGACAGGAGGCCGAAAAGCGGTGATAAAATAGCTTAAATATATTTCAGGACACTGCCATGCACTGCTCTGGAAAAGCGATTGAGGCAGCAGTAAAATCCTGCGCAATACTGGCGCAGCGCAGAGCCGGCTGCTCTCTGTCTAGGCTATTGTCCCGCCGCAGGGGAGCAAGCCCGGCCAGCCTGTATAAAGACATTTTGCTTGTCGAAGCCCGTATTATTTTGACAATGGCGATTGAAAAATTTCAACACAATTTGCCTGATTGAGCGGGCGCTGGATAATAGGCGCTGCCGCTATGAACCCGAAAAAGGGGAGAGCGGGCAATAAGAGCGCTAATCCCGGCCGGCAAAATAATTCTGAATAAAATGGCGGTAAATTTCTGTCAGATTTTCCAAATCTTCTATGGTCACGCATTCATTAATCTGATGCATGGTTTGGCCGACAAGGCCGAATTCTGCTACCGGGCAATAATCTTTAATAAAGCGCGCATCTGAGGTGCCGCCGCTGGTGGAAAGCTCCGGCTTTTGCCCGGTAACTGCTGTAATGGCCGCCTGTAAAGGCTCTATCAGCGCTTTATTATCAGTGATAAAAGCGGCAGCGGGATTGGCAGTAAATTCAAGATTATAGGAAACGGCGCTGCTGCCGGCACTCCGCTCGGCGGCGCGCGCCAGCCGGTTTTTCAGCTCGACTTGCAGGCGCTCAATAGTCCAGCTGTCATTAAAGCGGATATTAAAGCGCGCGGCAGCAGCGGCGGGGATAATATTGACAGCCTCATTGCCGGTATCAATACTTGTCAGCTCCAGATTGCTCGGCTGGAAATGCGGAGTGCCTTGATCCAGCGGCGCGGTTGTCAGCGCTGTGACAAGCCTGGCCAGCATAGGCAGCGGATTGCCGGCGCGCTGTGGATAAGCGACATGGCCTTGCTTGCCTTCTACCCGCAAAATGGCAGAAAGTGAGCCGCGGCGGCCGATTTTTATCATATCGCCCAATATTTCTGCCGAGCTTGGCTCGCCCACCAGGGCGGCGCTCCAGTTTTCACCCTTTTGGGCCGCCCATTGCAGCAATTTGACCGTGCCGTTAATGGCGGGGCCTTCTTCGTCACCCGTCAATAACAGGGAAATAGTACCGCTATCAGGCGGTTGCTGCTCTTCTGCCAAACGCGCCAAAGCGGCAATAAAACAGGCAATGCCGCCTTTCATATCCACCGCGCCGCGGCCATAAAGCAGGCCATCGGCAATTTGCCCGGCAAAAGGAGGGAAGCGCCACGCCGTCTCTGCCCCGGTCGGCACAACATCAATATGCCCGGCAAACAGCAAATGCTTTGCTGTGTTTTGGCCGGCTTTAGCTTTTGCCGGCGCTGATTCGGCCTCGCTCATAGCGGGCGCTCCGGGCGCTGCCCGTTTGGCATAAAAATTTTCTACTGTCGGTGTATTGGCTGCACTAAAACGCGGCCGCTCAATAGCAAAACCCAAAGGCGCAAGCAAGGTTTGCAGCAGGTCGAAACAACCGCCTTCACGCGGCGTCAGGGAAGGGCAGCGGACAAGCTGCTGCAGCACAGAAGCGGGAGAGGTGATGGTCATGAAATTACCCTTTGGCCTTGCGGGCCGCGCCACCGCGGGCGCATAAAACAGCCGCCCGGTTTTATGTAATGCGGTTTGGCCAAAAAATCTATCTTCTTATCAGTAATTTTTTGTGCCAGACTGCCCCGCCTGGCAAAAGCTGCGGCCGCGCGGCACAAGCCGGAAATGGAGCAAACAGTGATGAAAGCACAAGGAAAAAGCGGCAAAATCAGGTTGATTGCGGCTATTGGTTTTGGCAATTTTCTCGAAACTTTTGACTTTACCGTTTACAGCTATTTTGCCACAATTATCGGCTTTTCTATATTAAAAACCGATGAGCCGCTGCTTTCCACCTATATTTCCACTATTTTATTTGGTCTTGGTTTTCTGGCGCGCCCTGCCGGCAGTGTCATACTGGGCGCCTATGCCGACAGGCGCGGGCGCAAGGCCGCCTTGTTTATCACTATTGTGCTTATGGGTGCCGGCAGCGCTCTGATTGCTTTTACCCCGCCTTATGCCACTATCGGTTTGGCAGCGCCGGCGCTTATTGTGCTGGGGCGGCTGTTGCAGGGCTTTTCTGCCGGCGGTGAAATGGGTTCAGCCGCGGCGCTGCTGCTGGAATCTGCCCAGGCGACAAAGCGCGGCACTTATGTTGCCTGGCAATTTATGATGCAAGGCGTGAGTGCGGCTGTGGGGGCGTTGTTTGCTTTTTGCCTGTTTTCAACTCTTTCTGAGCCTGTAATGCGCGTCTGGGGCTGGCGCGTGCCGTTTATTTTTGCTTTGCTGATTATCCCTGTCGGCCTTTATATTCGCGCTCATATAGCAGAGACCTGGAGCGGTGATAAAGCGGCAAATGGCACTGCTCCGCACCCTATGCGCCTTATTGGCAAACATTATGCAGGCCGGTTTTTATTGGCTGTTATCACCGTTATGCCGGTCACTTTGCTGGTTTATATTATGATTATTTATATGCCCACTTATCTCAGCCTGATTACGCTAAAACCGGGCGGAGCTGCGGGGCTGCAGGGCAATGGCCGTTATGTGCTGACTATTATTATGAGCCTTGTCATGATGGCGGCCACTTTTTCCGGCGGTTTGATTTGCAATAGAATTGCACATCGCAAGATTTTTGCCATTATCTGCCTGAGCGCGGCTTTTTTCGGTTGTTTTATCACTTATTTTTATGCGGCCACACATTTTGCCCTGTTTGTTGGCGGGCTTTTGCTCAGCACTATTATGCTGGGCATGATGATGACCGTGCAGGCGCTGCTGGTAATGGAGGCTTTTCCGCGCAATGTGCGGGTAACCGGTTTTGGCTTTTCATTGGCTTTGGGCTCGGTGCTGTTTGGCAGCACGGCGCAGGCCATAGTGACAAAATTGATGATGATAACCGGAGCCGTGCCGCTGACACCGTTTTATTATCTCGGCCCCATGTTGTTGCTGGCCATTGCTGCTTATGCCGCTTTTACGGAAGAACATTACCCCTAATCGCCGCAAATTGCCGCGCCGCTTTATAGCGGCTTTTGCCCGGCGCTATGGGCAAATTATTCTTCTTCGCTTTCCAGCCTGATACGGGCGATAAGCTGCTTTTTGGCAAAATCATAAACCAGCAGGCTTGGCTCTTTCCGGCCATTGCCGGTTATGCGCAGCAAAAGCAGCGTGCCGGAAAGGCTCGCTTCTTCCAGCCTGTCTCCCGGTTGCAGCATAAGGCGCTGCTCCGGCGGCATGGCGCCGGCGGTTTCTGCATGTGTCTTGGAGGAGAAAGCGGCTGTGGCGCCGCTATTCGGCGCTGTCTGGATAAATATACCGCCCGAATTATTTTGTGCTTGCGGCACGGCCTGACTGGCGCCGCCGGGTTTGGGGGCGGCATAAATATGGGTGATTTTATAAATAATCGCCCCGGCCACTACTGTCAGGGCGATAAAGGTGACTGTCAGCGACACCAGCATAAGCCGCAGCAATTTGCGATGCACGCGCCCCAGTGCCGTTTTGTTTTGCGCGGCTTTTTCTCGCATTATGTGCATTTCAGCAGCCGGCCGGGCTTGGGCGGCGCTTGCCGGCTGCTTGTCCGGCTCTGCTGTTTTTATTGGTGTTTCTGTCTGTTGTGTCACTTTATGCTCTTTCTCGCCTACTGCCTTTGGGCATGAACAGGCCCTTTGCCGCCCTGTTTTGCAAATTTTCTGTAATCCCCTTATATTATACTGGAACAGAGGGAATGGGACAAGGCAAAAGGCAAAAAGAGCAATTTCCATGTCGCAATCTTTGGCGCGCCTGATAAAAATTGACAAAACAGCGGCCGGCCGGCGGCTGGATCAATGGCTGGCGGAGCAATGCGCGCCTGAGCTGTCGCGCGCGCGTGCGGCAAAATTGATTGGCAGCGGGCAGGTGTGCATTGACGGCGAGCCGGTGACCGAGCCACGATTTAAGCCGCCAATAGGCGGAGAAGTGCGGCTTACTTTGCCGCCGCCAGTGGCGGCAAAGCCAAAGGGCGAAGCCATAAAGCTGGAAATCCTTTATGAAGATGCTGATATAATTATTATCAATAAACCGGCCGGGCTGGTTGTCCACCCCGGCAATGGCAATGCTAGCGGCACATTGGTCAACGCGCTTATTCACCATTGCGGGCAGCATGCGGCGGCGGGTTTTGGCCTTTCCGGCATTGGCGGGGTTAAACGCCCCGGTATTGTGCACAGGCTGGATAAAGATACGAGCGGGGTGATGGTGATTGCCAAAAATGATGCGGCACATGTGCATTTAAGCCGGCAATTTGCCGATCACGGTCGCACTGGCGCGCTTGAGCGGCGCTATCAGGCGGTGGTGTGGGGTGTGCCTTCACCGCCCGGCGGCACAATCAATGCGCCTTTGGCGCGTGACCGGGGGGATAGAACCCGCCGCGCCGTTGCCCGCACCGGCGCCAGAGATGCCCGCCGCGCCATAACCCATTATGCAATTTTGCGCCAATCCACTATGGGCGATGGGAAGGCTCCCCCGGCCTGTCTGGTCGAATGCCGGCTGGAAACCGGGCGCACCCATCAGATTCGCGTGCATATGGCCTTTATTGGCCACCCGTTAATTGGCGATAAAACCTATGGACAGGCTTTTAAAACCAAGATTAACCTTTTGCCGGAGTCTGTGCGGGCAGAGGTAGCAGCCTTTCCGCGGCAGGCATTGCATGCTGCCTTTTTGCGGCTGCAACACCCAAAAACCGGCGCCGTGATGGAGTTTACCGTAAAGCCGCCGCCGGATATACAAAATTTATTGCAGGCTTTGGCTTTATAAGGCGCAGTGCCCGGCGCTTTGTCTTAAAATATTGCAAAAACGCCTTTTTCTCTGAGCCGGCAGGGTGGTGCTGCGATTTTGCTGCCCGGATTCGGCCTGCAATCGGCTGTCAGGGCTTTATTTTGACGCAATTTATCGCTAAAATGGCGCCGTTTCGCAGGGCAGCGCGCTTATGCCTGCTTTCAGGGAGAGTATTTTGTCGCAAACAGCTTTACCTGCCATTGGGCAGGGTGATGGCGGGTTAAACCGCTATTTGCAGGAAATTCGCCGGTTTCCCCTGTTGGAGCCGCATGAGGAATATATGCTCGCCAAGCGCTATTTGGAGCATGATGACCGTTCGGCGGCGCATAGGCTGGTGACCAGCCATTTGCGGCTGGTAGCGAAAATCGCTTTTTCTTATCGCGGTTACGGTCTGCCTATGGGGGAAGTTATTTCTGAAGGCAATGTTGGCCTGATGCAGGCGGTAAAGCGTTTTGAGCCGGATAAAGGCTTTCGCCTGGCGACCTATGCCATGTGGTGGATAAAGGCTGCCATTCAGGAATATGTTTTGCGCTCATGGAGCCTGGTTAAAATGGGGACAACAGTCAATCAAAAACGGCTATTCTTTAATTTGCGCCGGTTGAAAGGGCGTATTCAGGCGCTTGATGAGGGCGATTTAACCCCTGAGCAAGTGAAAGAAATTGCCGATACGCTGCATGTCAGTGCCGATGATGTTATTTCGATGAACCGGCGGCTCTCCGGCGATACTTCGCTTAATGTGCCGGTGCGCGGGGCGGAAGAGGCCGGTGGCGAATGGCAGGATTGGCTGCAAGATGACACGCCCGGCCAGGAACAAATATTGATTGAGCAAGATGAAATTGCCAATCGCCGTGCCATGCTGGCGCAAGCCATGGCCGGGCTGAATGCGCGTGAAAAGCAGATTTTTGCTGATCGCCGCCTGCGGGAAGAGCCAAAGACATTGGAAGTTTTGTCGGAAGAATTTCATATTAGCCGCGAAAGAGTGCGCCAGATAGAGGTGCGTGCTTTTGAAAAAGTGCAGGAAGCCGTGCGCCAGGCGGCGCAAACGCAAATAGAGGCATTTGCCGGCAAAGGGCAGGCTGCCCGGAGCGAGCGCCGGGCAGCCGGTGCGGCAAAATTGCCGGCTTTGCCGAAAATGTGATTGCTGCTTTTCTGCTTCAGGGGGCTTTATTGGCAATTTTAACGAAAAATTGCCGCATTAAGTCGTTTTCCGGTTATATTTCGCTGAAAAATGGCTTAAAGCGGGAGAGGGGTATTTTGCGCTGCCGGCAAATTGGAGAGCTGATAGGCGCGGCCTCAATTATGCATGGCTATTGAGGCATTGTGATAAAGCAAATAAGCGGATAGATCTTATGAAAATTAACGGCAATGAAATTCGCCCCGGTAATGTGGTTGAACATAATGGCAGCTTGTGGGTGGCGGTGAAATGCAATGCGGTGAAGCCGGGCAAAGGCGGGGCCTTTAATCAGGTAGAGCTGAAAAACCTGCTGGACGGCACCAAGCTGAATGAGCGCTTCCGCGCTGCCGAAACAGTAGAAAAAGTGCGGCTGGAGCAGAAAGATTTCACCTATCTTTACGAGCAGGGCGAAGCGCTGGTGTTTATGGACGCGCAATCTTATGATCAGCTGGAATTGCAGAAAGATTTTGTCGGCGAACGCGCTGCCTTTTTGCAGGACGGTATGAATGTAACGGTTGAGCTTTATGAAGAGCGGCCTATTGGCATTACCCTGCCGGATCAGGTGGTGCTGGCCATTATTGAGGCTGACCCGGTGGTCAAGGGGCAGACAGCGGCCTCTTCCTATAAGCCGGCTATTCTGGAAAACGGCATTCGCATTATGGTGCCGCCTTTTATTGAATCGGGCGAGCGGGTGGTGGTTGACACCAACGAAATTACCTATTTACGCCGCGCCGATTAAGCGGGCAATAGTGCCTGCCGGCTTTGGCGGGTCGGCGGCCGGGTGGCCGTATTATGCCCTGTTTAAAAATCGGCAGCAGCAAAAGCAGGTTTAAGGAAAAAGAGAATGGCGCGTTCGGCAATTATGAATATTATGGTGCAGGCGGCGTTTAAAGCCGGGCGGGTGCTGGCGCGCGATTTTGGCGAAGTGCAAAATTTGCAGGCATCAATGAAAGGCCCGGCCGATTATGTCAGCCAGGCCGACAAAAAGGCCGAAAATATTATTCGGCGCGAATTGCAATATGCCCGCCCGTCTTATGGTTTTTTGCTGGAAGAATCGGGCGAAATTATCGGTGAAGACAAACAGCACCGTTTTATTATTGATCCGCTGGACGGCACGACCAATTTTTTGCACGGTATTCCGCATTTTGCCGTTTCAATAGGGCTGGAAAGCCAGGGGCGCATGGCGGCAGCCGTGATTTATAACCCGATTACGGACGAGCTTTATACGGCAGAGCGTGGCAATGGCGCTTTTTTAAATGACCGGCGTTTGCGTGTCTCAGCCCGGCGCCGGCTGGAAGATTGTGTTATCGGCACGGGTATTCCACATTTTGGCGGCAAAAATCACGGCGCTTATTTGGTGGAATTACGCAATATTATGGCAGAAGCGGCTGGTATTCGCCGTATGGGGGCGGCGGCGCTGGATCTGGCCTATATTGCCGCCGGGCGACTTGACGGCTTTTGGGAAGAAAATTTAAAGCCGTGGGATATGGCAGCCGGGCTGCTTTTGGTGCGTGAGGCCGGCGGTTTTGCCACAGATAAAACCGGCGGGCAGGAAATTTTTGCCCGCAAAAATATTATTGCCGGGAATGAATATATTCACGCTGCCTTGATGAAAACGCTCAAAAAGCCGGTTTAAGCCTTTATGCAGTGGCGGTGTGCTGTTTTGTCGCTATTTTGCTGGAGTCAATAGCTGCTTGCCGCCGCCTCGTTTTCACCTTGCCGGCGCGGCGTATCCGGTGCATTTCAACTCAGTGTTTACGCCATAAATAAAAATTCCGGCTAAAAAGGCTGGAATTTTGAGAAATAATGCTAAAAAAGGCTTGGCAATATGACGGAAATTCGCTAGTCTTGCCGGAGAGGGCGCCTTGATACAGGCGCGGAGTGAGACGGGGATAGCAGGCAAAGACAAAATCAGTATGAAATTTTGGCCTTTCAGGATTTTATGCGGCTTCGGAAAATTAAACGCCATATTTTACATAGACGTTTTAAGCGGATATAAGGCATATCGGCCGTGATTCTGGCTTTTGAGGGTGAGTTATGCAAGCCCGCAGCGGTATATTTTGCAAAAGTTCTGATAAATGATACATAAACAAGGCCTTAAGGGGCAATGTTTCGGTATGGGCTGAAAGAAAGGGCTATAGCTCTTCGGTTTTCCCCGTCTACGGGGCTTCCTGCCGCGGTATAAAGCGAATTTGCCTTTAGCATTTCGTTTAATGAAAAGAAAGCAATCTAAAAGGATGACAATGAGGCCACAACAAAACAGGCGCTTGAGCCGGCGGAGCAATAATAATGGCTTGCGCCGTGCCCCCAATCCTTTGACCCGTAATTATGAAAGCAGCGGTCCCGATGTTAAAATTCGCGGCAATGCGCAGCATATTGCCGATAAATATCTGGCTTTGGCGCGTGATGCGCAGGCTTCCGGCGATCGCGTAATGGGCGAAAATTATCTTCAGCACGCTGAGCATTATTTGCGTATTATTCTTGCTGCCCAGCCGGGAGAAAAGGATAATAAATCTTCCTCTCGGGCAGATAATGAGATATATGGGGCAGAAGATGCTGAAATTGCCGATTCTGAAGAATTGATGGAGGGCGCGCAGCCGGTGATTGACGGCCTGCCCGGAGAAGTGGTTTTGATGGATAAGAGAGGCAGTTATAATAAAGCCGATAATGGCAATAATCATGAGGCGGAAGAAGAGAAATATGGGCGTGTGCCGCCGCGGCGCCGTTTGCCCGCCCGGCGCAGCAATCAAGCTGCTCGCCGGCCGAATCGCCTTCGCGGAGAAGAAGGTGAGGCGCCTGCCATGGATAAAGGCGCCGATAGGCCTGTTTATGACGGGCGCAATGCCGGTATTCAGACTAATGGCACAGTTGGTGAGGTTGCGCTAACTTCAATGCCGTCAGTTCAGTTAAGAAAACCGCGCCGCCCCAGAGCGGTGGAAGAAGGCGAAACCGAACAGCCGGATATATAATATAAGCAGCCTGATATTTGTCTGAATAGTATAAAATATATAACAGATACAGTGTGCCGCTTTGGCGTAATATGCTTTTTCTGTGCGGCTCCCTTTATTTCTCAGAATTGTATTCTTGTATGTGGTTTGCAGCGCGAATAATACGGCGCATTTGATTGTATAGGCCTTATATAATTCTGTTTAGACGGGGTGTTATATGCGGCGTAGAAGATTATCAAAAGCAGAATGGCAGAAAATTCGCTTTACTGTTTTGCAGCGCGATAAATGGCGCTGTATTTCCTGTCAAACGGAGATTCGCCCGCCTTTATTGGCGCATATCCACCATGTTTTGCCACATTCTGCAGGCGGTGTCGATGCTCCCGCCAATCTGGTGAGCTTATGTGCAGGCTGCCATGCCGCTCAGCACCCAAATCAAGGTATGGTCTGGGTGCATCGCTCTTTCAAGAATTGGTGTTATCGTCTTGCCAAATTATGCGATATAGAAGATTCCTTGCCTGAAGGAAGAGATTTTGACGCCGCTTTAAGTGTTTTCGGCAAGAAAAAATTCCGCGCAGGGCAGCTACCGCTTATTGCCGCTGCTTTAAAAAAGGAATCTGTTTTATTTATCAGTCCGACAGGTTCAGGCAAAAGCCTATGTTTCCAACTCCCTGCTTTAATGCAGGCTTCTTACTCCATTGTCATCAGCCCGCTAAAAATCTTGATGAGCGATCAGGTCAGCCATTTATGGCGTCAGAAGATTCCCGCAGCTTTTATCAATTCGGATTTATCCGCCGGAAATAGGGCAGAATTTTATCAGGATTTACAGAATAATATGGTGAAACTGGTTTATATGACGCCTGAGCGTTTTTTTACACGGCGCGAAGAGGAGCGGCAGGCTTTGGCGCAGTTGCGTCCCGCTTTTTTAATAATTGACGAAGCTCATTGTGTCGATCGTTGGGGTGCTGCCTTTCGCCCTGAATATGCACGGCTTGCTGAAGTGCGCGCTCAGCTTGGTAACCCACCAGTTTTGGCTTTTACCGCCACAGCGGGGAAGGAAATGCAAAACCGCATTATGCGCTCACTCGGTTGCGATAAGGCCAAATATTTTGTCCGCGATGTTGACAGGTCGAATATTGCTCTGTTCCGGATAAAAGTCGCAGCGATGGAGCGGGTGGTGGAAATTTTGCGTCTGCTCAGCCTGCCTGCTATACGCGGTAAAAAAGTTATGATTTTTGTTCCCACGGTAAAAATAGGCCAAATGTTGCGCGAGGATTTAAAGAATGGCGGTGCCGATGTGCCGTTTTATCATGCGCGAGCAGGGAATAACGCTTTTGATCGCCAAGAAATGGTGAAGCGTTTTAAAGGAGAAAGTCTACCGCCGATAAATTGGATTATCTGCACCAAAGCCTTTGGCATGGGATTGGACATTGCCAATATACGCTTAGTGATTCATTGGCAGCAATCTGCTTCAGTTGAGGATTATTTGCAGGAATATGGTCGCGCTGGTAGAGACGGCCGGCCGGCTGTTGCCGTGATTTTTCATGGCGGAGAAATTGGCACGCGGATAAATACGCGCCATGATGATATAAGCCTGCTGGAATTCATGGCGAATAAAACGGCCGAATATGCTGTCAGAGAGCGGGGGCGGAAGATAATAGAAAAAAATGGACAAATAACCGGGCAGGAAGCGGAAGAGCTTAATGAAGACAAAGACAATATTGCACAGACGGAATACGATAATATTGCTGCGTTGCAGGGCATGATAACAGCAGATGCCTGTTTTCGCCGTGCAATATCCGCTTATTTCCAGCGGGACATTGTGCAAGCAGTGAGACCCAAGTTTTTGTTGAGCCGCTTGGCATTATGGATTGTAGCAAAACTTTATGCTTCAAACCCGCCGCCTTTTGAGCGCCGCTTCTGCTGTGATTATTGTGAAAAAATGAAAATAAGGGCGCAAACAGGCATTATTGATTTTTCAATAAATGCAGTTGAATCTATTGATAAACTGCTGCATGATGAATAGAATGAAATATATAAAATTCATATGATTATAAATATTTACTTAAAATTTACTTTTATTACTGAACAGTAAATATTCTGTCTTATTTTTCTGTGTTTTTCAGCAAAAATTTGCGGAGGGAATCGCGCAGCATATCATAGGCAACATCACCGGTGCTGCCGGTAAAATAGCCGCCGGCCGAGGCGGAATCCGTGCGCAGGCTGTGATAATAAATAACATAAAGCTTATTATTCTGGCGCACCAGGGTAATCTGGAATAAAGTCGGCATATTGGGATTATCTTTGGCGGTAATTTTATAGCGGTAAGAGCGGGCGGCAATATCTGCCTGCGCATAACCCGGCGCTGAATTGCTTTCAATATATTCTTGCATGGTGCCGGCCGGTATATTATCTGCTTTCATCTGCATATCGAGATAGGCATTGACATAGGCTTCTGCCAGATTGCGGAAAGCTTCCTCACGATTGGGGCCGCTAATGGCATGGACAGCAAACAGCAAATAGCTGAAAGGGCGGCCGTTTTGCAGCTTTTGCGTGAAATAGAGCTCATAAGGCAAGGTGGAAACTTTATTACCGGGGCTGGAAACTTCCAGCTCTTTGGGGAAAGAAAGTTCCAGATTGCCGCTGTTTAATTCTACAATTTTGGTATCAAGCTGCCCGGGATCAAGCCCTATCGGCTTTTTATCCAGAAATTGCATATTGGCGATAAAATCGGCAGCTATGTCACGCAAAGCAATAACCGCCCTTTCAGCCTCGCCTTCATTTTCCGGCAATTTTGCCATAAAATACTGACCGATAAGATTATCGCCGCGGGCATAGCAATAAGCCAGCCCCGCAGTTTCCGGCTTGTTGTTATCGCCCAGTTTTATCCCTAATATTTGCGCTTCAACCAGCGGATCGGGCGCATAAGAGTGGATAATGCGATAGCCGTCATTAGTCATATACCACATACATGTATGATAGGCAGCTGGCGGGCTGCGCAAACGGTAGGAAAAAATAATATCTTCATAAGCAATATTGTCTTTGGTAAAACTGAGTTGACCAATAGGCAAAACCCGGCCTATTTGCCCGGCGGGAATAGGCTCGGTTTTATAGGGCAGGGTTTTAACTTCAGCCTTTTGCGGAATATAAGTTTCAAAATCCAGATTTGGAGCTTGAAAGGAAAATATTTGCCGCTTATAGCCGGCATTTGCTGCATCAGCCTTGGTCATGGCCTGTGCCTGCAGCAGAGCTTGCGCCGCGGCTTTGCCGCCGGCAAACACGGCATTGCCGGTAAAAAACAGCCAGATTGTGAGCAAAAAAACAGCGTAACGGAAAAACACGAATACACTCCTTTATAGCCCCGCGCCTAATGCCGTTGCACGCGCCACCTTGCTCGCCCGTGCGGGTTTTGTCGCACCAGCCGCCACAGACTAATCGTCAGGCCAGCCTGTCCAAGCCACACGCGGCCCAAAGCTAACACAATACTCCGGCGCAAAACAACACCTGCCCACAGTTTTGGCGCTCATATTCCCATTATAGTGGTTTATCACTGCGATAAAAGGAAAAAGCGCCAAAATTACAAAGCTGCACTTTCTAAATCTCTCTTTATTTGTATTGTTTTTTTAAGGGCCATGCAATCACTGTGTCGGCAGTGAGGCTAATGTTTTGCCGCAATACACAGGGTTTTGGGCGGCAGGCCAAGAGGGCGGCAACTGGCGCTAAACTGCCGGCGACAAGAATTTGCTGTTTCCCGACTCATGGTGACAGAAGCAGACGCCCTGCGTTTTGCACCAAAAATAAAAGCCTGCCCGTATAACGGGCAGGCGGAACACAGTTTACCGGTTTTTATCCAGGCAGGCCGCCGTTTTATCGGTTTTGAGCCGGTTATGCCCGGATAATTTGCCCGTTATTGTGTGCAGGGAGCCTGATAAACGCGCCCTTTGGAATCACGATAATTACATTTTCTGCTATTATGCTTTTTATTTTTCTCATGCGCAATGAGCGAACCGCCGGCGCCGCCGACAGCCGCACCAATCAAAGTGGCTTCTGTGCTGCGGCCGATAAGCTGGCCGGCTACGGCGCCGACAGCGGCACCGCCGCCGCCCCAGGCAGCATAGCGTTTTTCATTTTGGGTGCAGGCCGCTGTGGCAAAGCCCATTACGGCAACAACAGCAAGGGCAGAAAGGCGTTTTATCATCTTATGATTCCTTATCAGAAAAAGGGTCTTTGAAAATCGCAAAACAGGGGCATATAAAGCGGACAAGACCCTATTATCCGTTTTATAAAAGCTTCAGGGAAATAACAAGCACGAGCATAATGCCCGAACTCACCGCAATTAATATTACCACTTGTTTTGCAAGGATAAAACATTATTTTTCACAAATTAAGCTTTGCCAGTAAAATTCCATATCCCGCTCGCAGGGAAATATGCACTCTTCCACAGATTTCATTGGAAAGAGCATGTAAAGAACCCAGCCGGGCATTATGATTTTCCAAATTCCACCTGGCGCCGCGAATCGTCAGCCCCTTTATGGCGCTCAAGCCGATAAGGCTGAACACTGTGCCTGGCGGCAAATCAAGGTGGGTATCCCCCTTTAACAGCGGATAGCCTTCTGTTTCACCATTGGTCAACAGGCAGGGAATATTTTTTTTGGCAAGACGCAGGGCAAGAGTAATATGCAGCAGGCTGTGATCCAGCCGCTCACCACCAAAAGCACCGCATAAAATCAGCTTTTGCGCCCCTTGTTTAATGGCGGCCTCTATCGCCAGCGCACCATCAGTCTTGTCTTTATCCGGCGGAAAATATTGCCGCGGCACGGAGCGGAATTGTTCCTGCAAAGCCGGCTCAGCCGAATCAAAATCCCCCAGCCAAAGCTCCGGCTGCAGCCCCAGGTGAGCTGCATGTCTTATGCCGCCATCAGCGGCAATACAGATCGATCCGGCAATTTGCTGCCTGAGCCGGGTGCTTGGGGTCAGTGTGCCGTCTAAAAAAATGGTGAATAATTTCATATTTTTCTCTCAATAGCGCCGGGTGCGGCATAGGCTTTGAACCGGGCGGCAAGCATAATAGGGGAGAAATTCTCCAGCTTGAACCGGCGGTAAAACTGTGAAAACAGCTTTATCTTTGCTGCTTTTTAACCTATTTTTATTACACGAAAAAGCCCGCTTGCCAAAACCTCTCAGCCATAAGCCCTTTATGGCAAGTGCCGGCCCGGCAGGAATAAAAGACAAATGCCTATATCCCTGACAAACAGCAACAGGCAGAGCTGCCGCGGCCTGCCTCCGGGCAGGCGGCCTGTTTACGCTGCTTATCTCTGCCTTTCTGCCTTTCTGTTTATGCTGGCAGGTTGCACTATGCTCGATTACAGCCGTGCTGATGGCGGCCTTGCAGCGGCGCCGCGGCCTTGGGCGGTAGATAATTTGGAGGGCAATAATGACAGCCTTGCCCGCTTGGGGGCAGAGCAAAATCCGCGCATTCTGACAAGCTATGGCGGCGAATATCGTGATGCCAGGCTGGAGCGCATGGTGGCAAAAATTGTCGGCCGTTTGACCGCGATTTCTGAAAGCCCGGGGCAGACTTATCGGGTGGTGATTCTGGATTCTCCCAATATTAACGCTTTTGCTCTGCCCGGCGGTTATGTTTATGTAACGCGCGGCCTGTTGGCGCTGGCCAATGATTCTGCCGAAGTGGCCGCGGTTATCGCCCATGAAATGGCGCATATTACTGCTAATCACGGCATTTTGCGCGCGCGCAAGGAAAAGGAAATTGCTTTATCTGACCGGGTGGCCAATGAAATATTGGCCGGCAATCAAAGAGATGAAACGCTGATACGCGGCAGGCTGAAACTGGCGGGTTTTTCCCGCAGTCAGGAATTGCAGGCCGATATTATCGGCATTCGCATGATTGCGGCGGCGGGCTATGATCCGTTTGCGGCGCCGCGTTTTTTGCAGGCAATGGAGGATTATAGTCGTTTTCGCGATATATCCGGGGCAAAAGATGCCAGCCTGGATTTTTTATCCAACCACCCTTCTACCCCGCAGCGTGTGCGGCTGGCAGTGGAGCAGGCGCGCAAAGCGGGAGCACCGGCAGTGGGCGATACGGATCGCACTGCCTTTTTGCGCGGTATTGACGGCATGATTTTCGGCGATGACAATATCGGCTCCGGTCTTTATATTCGCGGCCGCAGTTTTATCGATAGTCAATCCGGCATAATATTTTCTGTGCCGCGCGGTTTTTCCTTAAGCTACAAGAATAATATTATTATGGCGGCCGGGAGCGATGATACGGCTTTGCGCTTTGACAGTGTTACGCTGGATAAGCCGCAATCGTCCCAGACCTATATTGCCGGGGGCTGGGTTTCCGGCCTGGATAAAGCCAGTATAAGAGCAAGTAATATTGGCGGCTTGCCGGCGGCAATGGCCCGGGCGCAAAATGCTCAATGGCGGTTTTCAATATTGGTGCTGATGGGCAAAAACCGTGTTTACCGCTTTTTGACAGCAGCGCCCAAAAGCGGGCGCGACCCGGCGCCGGCAGGGTTGGAAACCGCCAATAGCTTCCGTCTGTTAAGCCCGCAGGAAAGAGCGGCGGTCAAGCCGCTGCGCTTGCGTATGCACACTGTCGCAGCAGGTGAGACAGCAGATAGTCTTGCCGCTGAAATGCAGTTTCATGATCGCAGTCTGGAGCTGTTCCGCCTGATTAACGGCTTTGCTGCCCGGCAAGCGCTGCGCCCCGGCGCTATGGTCAAACTGATTATGCAATAAAGTCCATAGCCAGGCAAAAAGCGGGCAGGCTGCCTGCTAATTTCTGAGAGTGCCGATAAAAGGCAGCTGGCGAAAAGCATGGGCGGCGTCCATGCCATAGCCGACAACAAATTTATCGGGGCAGGTAAAGCCGACATAATCTGCTTCTATTGCTGTTTTGCGGCACATTGGTTTGTCCAGCAATGCGGCAAGTGCCAGTTTATGCGGCTTTTGCTGCCGCAACAAGTCGGAAACAAAATGCAAAGTTTTGCCGGATTCCAGAATATCATCAATCAGCAAAATATCGCGCGCCTCTATCTGGCTTTGAATATTATGCAACAGGCGAACAGCGCCGCTTGTCAGGCCGGCACCATAACTGGAAACAGTGATAAATTCTACCTCCGGCGCTACACCGGCGCGGTAAAGGGCGCGGATAATATCGGCCGCAAAAACAAAAGAGCCTTTTAAAATGGGCAAAACCAGCAAATTGCGCGGTTGCGCCGCGGCAATTTCAGCGGCAATTTCGGCATTGCGGCGGGCTATGGCTTCTTCAGTAAAGAGAATATCAATTATTTTTCCATTGATAATCGGCATGAAAAACTGTTCCCTTATCCGCGGCAATTTTACCTTTTATGGCGGTTTTTGCTGTTATCGCCTTGTTTGAGTCTGAGGTGTCGAATATTAAGCATAAACGCCGGCAGCCTAAACAGGGATAATTGCGCTTATGCGCATAATTTGGGCAAAAAATAAAGCCCTGATGTGGTTTTTGCCGCCAAATGAGCCGGAAAATGCCGGAAAAACAAAATATACCCGCAACTTTGAGCAAAAACCGGCTTAAAGAATTTTGGTCTGCTGCCGGCGCTATAGCCGGGCAAGCGGCGGTTGGAGCCTGGGGGCGTTAAACCGCTTGGGCCGGGCGCAATATAATTTGACGCTTGCAGCTATAGCCTATATGCAAGGCTCAAGGCTCAAGGCTCAAGGCTCAAGGCTCAAGGCTCAAGGCTCAAGGCTCAAGGCTCGGTAAAGCCCGGAGTAGGCCAAAGCGGGTTGCATAATAGAAAACAGGCGGAGGGCGCAGGTGATACGGTTTGAAAATGTCGGCTTGCGCTATGCTGTCGGGCAGGAAATATTGCGCGATGTCAGTTTTAATATTCCGCCTGCTTCCTTCCAGTTTTTAACCGGGCCTTCCGGTGCCGGCAAGACCTCGCTGTTAAAATTGATGTTCCTGGCTTTAAAGCCGACACGCGGCCTTATTACTGTTTTTGGCGAAGATACTTCATTACTGCACCGGCGCGCTCTGCCGCGGCTGCGCCGCCGCATTGGTCTGGTTTTTCAGGATTTCCGTCTGCTTGATCATTTGACCACTTTTGAAAATGTGGCTTTGCCGCTTTATGTGCGCGGCGCTCAAAGGCGCGAAACAAAGCATGAAGTGGAAGAGCTGCTGCATTGGGTAGGGTTGGGGGAAAAAATCCATGCTTTGCCGCCGGTGCTTTCCGGTGGAGAAAAGCAACGCGCCGCTATTGCCCGGGCGCTGATTGATCGGCCGGAAATTTTGCTGGCTGATGAGCCGACCGGCAATGTTGACCCCAAACTGGCTCTGCGGCTGTTACGGCTGTTTATTGAGCTGAACCGTCTTGGCACGGCGGTGATTATTGCTACACATGATTTTTCGCTAATGGATAAAATAGATGCGCGCCGTATGATTTTAGATAAAGGGAGGCTGGAAATTCATGATTAATATGCAGGAGACCCGGCCGCTAAAATCAGGCAGCATTGAGCCGGAAGAGGAAGAGAGCGGGGTGCAGCTATTTGAGCGGGCGCTGCCGCCCGCCGGGAATCAAGCTTCTATCGGTAATCCGGCTGCTATTGGGCACAATAGCGGCGCTTTATTGCCTTTTTCCCGGCCTGCCGGCGCGAGCGGCAAAACTTTGTCAGTGCGTTTGCCGTCCATTATACCAAAGGAAGATATGCATGGTTTTGCGCTGATAATTGTCATTGCCATTATGAGTTTTCTGGCCGCATGGACTTTGTTTGCCGCGCATTTTGTCAATCGCTCGGCGGCGGCATGGAGTGCGGCCATAATGCGTGAGGCCGTGGTGCAGCTTATGCCTGTGCCCGGGCAGGATATGGAAAAGGCGCTGCGTGAAGCGGCCGCTATTGCCCGCTCTTTTAACGGGGTGGCAGCGGCGCATATTGTCAGCCGCGAGGAAACACAGGCGCTGCTGGCGCCCTGGCTGGGAACAAAGGCCGATATTGCGGCGCTGCCAGTGCCGCGGCTGGTTGCCCTGCAGCTTGACGGCCAAAGCCGGCCTGATTTTGACGGGCTGGACGAAGCTCTGCGGCAAAATATTAAAGGTGTGCGTTTTGACCGGCAGCAGGCCTGGGCCGCAAGGCTGGTGCGCGGTGCGCATATTATGCTGGGCGGTGCACTGTTTTTATTGATTTTGCTGCTGACAGCGATGATTTTAACCGTTATTTTTGCCACACGCGGTGCTTTGGCGGGGAATATGCATATTATTGAAGTGCTGCATTTTACCGGCGCCGATGATCGTTTTATTGCCCGCCGCTTTGATGCGCATTTTTTTCAAGCCGGGCTTAAGGGGGCCTGTTTGGGCGGCACTGCCGCCTGCGGTTTGTTTGCTTTATTGTTTTTCGGGCTTGAGGCGCGCCGCGCTACGCCTGAGGGCAGCCAGATAACCGCCTTGTTTGGCCGCCTGGCGCCGGATTGGGGCGCGCTTGCTGAAATTTTTGCCCTGATAGTGTTCATTGCCTGTATCACTGCGGCCGTCAGCCATTGCACGGTTTTGCGCCATTTGCGCCTGATAGATCGCAAAAGCGGCAATTTCTTTTCTACCGGGGGGTGAAGCCGGTTTGGCAAAGGCAGCGGGCTTTGCCCTCTTGTCCAAAGGCGTGGCAAAACCGCAGATTTATCTTGTGAAAATTCGCTTTTAATGCGACTATCCCCTTTAATAAAGCTCTTTTGATCTAAGTCAGAGAGGAAATTCGGGGAGTTTATATGCAAGGGCAAAAAGGGGAGGCCGGGCAGATTTCTACCCCTGAACTGCCGCGCCGCAAAAGCGCCTTGTGGTATTGCAGCACTTGTGGCGGCGGTTTTTTGTTTTTGGCCTTGTTGTTTTTTCTGCTGGGTTTTGCCTTATTTGTCGCCAGAACAAGCACTGTTTCCCAGCCCGGGCCTGAAATATCAATAGATGCTATTATTGTGCTGACAGGCGGACGGGCGCGGGTAGAAACGGGGCTGGCGCTGCTGCGCGAGCGGCGCGGCGCGCGTCTGCTGATAAGCGGTGTCAGCCCGATTATTGGCGGGCGGCACGATTTTGCCCGGATTTTGGGGGCAGATCCGGAGCTTCTGGAATGCTGCGTGGATTTGGGGCGCGAAGCGCTAAACACCAGCGGCAATGCGCTTGAAAGCGCGGCCTGGGTAAAAAAACACAATTATCATAAAGTGTTGATTGTGACCAATCGCTATCATATATTGCGCTCTCTGGCTGAATTGCGCCATCAAATGCCGGAGACAGAGCTTGTGGCTTTTCCTGTAGAGCAGGCGGGAGGGGTTTTTCGCTCATCAGAAAATTTTCGCCTTTTTGGTTCAGAATATATAAAATTTCTGGTTGTTTGGGCGCGCAATTTTACTGGCTGGCCGGCTTGGCCCTGATAATATTCATCAAAAGGATTTCGGCATGACAGCCTGGTTGGGTTCAGCGAGTTTTATTGTTCTAAGCGCTATGTGCGGTTGTCTCTTAGGTTTTGGCCTGGCGGCAGTAATACAGGGGCTTAAGGCTAAAAAAGCCAGGCGAGGGAAAACCGACAAACATTAACAGCCCTCTGCCGCGCGCCTTGGCCGCTTTGCCTGCACGCATTGGCTGCCATGCACCTTGCCTTTATGTCTGATAGAGGCTGCGCGTTTTGCTGCCGACAGCAGGCATAGGCGCAAGCGGCGCAAAACCGTGTAAGGGCTGACCGCGGCAGTAATACAGGGGCTTAAGGCCAGAAAAAAACCGGCAGAAAGAGGAAGATAAATAGCCGCGCCTGAAGGCAGGCCGGGCTTGCAAGAGCGGCGGCGGTAGCAGTAGCGGCAAGCTGCCGGCGGGTTTTGGCAAAAGCGGCAATGCATTGCGCCTTGAACCGCGATACTAGAAAAAGTCTTACGGTATTTTACCGCTTGCGGCAGCGGCCGGGCCGGCTATAGTGATGGCGTTCGGCCTAAGCATAGCGGTAGAACCACTATCAGCTGCAGTCAACAAAAAATGCGATCAAGCCGCAGCTAAATACCGCGCATTCGCGAATTTGCTGTAAATATATAGCCAATCAGAAAATGCGGCCAAGCCGCAATTCTTGCGCATGGCATATTTCCTTGCCCAAAACTATAATTATGTCAAACCGGCTGTGGGCCGCAGCAGGGGCAATATTGGGCGGCAGCCGGGTGGTCGAGAGTGGCAATAGCCGGGCGGGCAGGGGGGCAGCCTCCGGCATAGCGAAAGACGATAGCATTGAGCGGCTATGGGGCCTGTCCGTTAATCCTGAGACAAAGCGGCGACAGGATTAAGGCGCGAGGCATTGCGCGCCGGCAAATAACCGAAAGCAATGCCGATAAGAGTGGAAACGATAAAGGCAGTGATAATGGAAGACAGCGAGTAAATCATTTTAAACGGAGCGCCGGTAGCATCAAAAATAAAGCCGGTGAAAAAGCCAAAGGCAATGCCGATAAGGCCGCCGGTCAGGCAGACTAATACAGCTTCAATCAGGAATTGCTGTAAAATATCTTCGCGCCGGGCACCGACAGCCATACGCACGCCGATTTCATTTATGCGCTCAGAGACAGTCACCAGCATAATATTCATCACCCCAATACCGCCGACAAACAGGGCCACAAAGGCAATAGAAATAACCAGCAAAGTCAGGACATTGGTCGTGCCGATTACTTCGTCCATGAAATCCTGGCTGTTGCGAATAAAGAAATCTTGCGTATTATTATGCCTTCGCTCCAGAAAACGGGCAACCTGCACCTGCGCCAGGCGAGAATCAATATCCTGGCTGAGCAAAACCGTGATAGAGCGCAAGACCGTATTGCCCAAAAAACGGGTTTGCACAGTTGTATAGGGCAGATATAGTGCCATTACGCCGCCATTTGGCCCATATTTGCGCACATTAACCGTGCCGGCAATGCGGGCGGCAACATTGCCGACCAGGACAATTTTGCCGACAGGATTTTCCCCATTGGGAAACAGGGTTTGCGCCGCTTCTGCCTCGACAATCAGGCTAAGGCGGCGCGCTTTGACATCATCGGCGTCAAACAGCCGCCCAGCCTCCAGTCTGGCGCCATCGGCGGCAAAATATTGTTCACTCACCCCGGAAAGCGTGGCATTGGCATAAATATTGCCGCGGCGCACCATAGTAGAGGTAGAAACCATCGGCGTTACCGCATCGACAAAAGGCAGCTCCGCCAGCGCTTTGGCATCGGCTTCTACCAGAGTGGTAACCTTGGCGGCACGCACATCGGCCATGCTTTTGCCGGCAAAAATGGTCAGCGCATTAGTGCCCAGCCGGTTAATGCTTTCCAGAATTTGCTTTTGTGTGCCTTTGCCCAAGGCAACAACATCAATCACCGCGGCAATGCCGATAATCACTCCCAGCATGGTCAGGAAAGTGCGCATTCTATGGGCATTCATGGAAAGCAAAGCCATAAGCTGCGCTTCAAAAAAGCGATCCCAGAAGCGTGAAGCGGCATTCATCAGTTTTTGCCGCTGTGTCCGTTGCGGCATGGCTTTATTCTCACCATTTTTCAGCAGCGGCGCCATGGCTTTTTCGGTTTTTATGGCTTCAATCACCGGATTAAAGCTAGTTGACGGCTTATTAGGACGGTCAGATAAAATTTCGCCATCACTAATTTCAATAATCCGTTCCGCCCGTTTGGCTACCGCCATATCATGCGTTACCAGAATAATAGTGCGGCCTGAAGCATGGATTTCTTCCAATATGGTCAGAACTTCTTCGCCGCTATGTTTATCCAGCGCGCCTGTCGGTTCGTCCGCCAAAATAATTTCACCGTCATTCATCAGGGCGCGGGCAATGGAAACGCGCTGCTGCTGCCCGCCGGAAAGCTGGCCGGGGCGGTGCTGCACGCGTTCTCCCATACCCAGCCTTGCCAGCAGCATTACTGCCCGCTTTTTGCGCTCATCCGGCCGCACTCCGGCATAAATAGCGGGAATTTCCACATTGCCGAGCGCTGTCAGCGCCCCCATTAAATGATAACGCTGGAAAATAAAGCCGAAATGATGCCGCCGCAGGGCAGAAAGCGCATTGGCGTCCAGAGTGCTGACTTCATGGCCGTCAATATGGTAAGTGCCGCTTGAAGGCTGATCCAGACAGCCGAGAATATTCATCAAAGTAGATTTGCCGGAGCCGGAAGAGCCGACAATAGCCACCATTTCTCCGCGGGCAATGGTAAGATTTATGTTTTTTAGCACGGTAACAGGCGTGTCACCACTGTTGAAACAGCGGCAAATATTGCGCAAAACGATAAGCGCTTTATCCTGCCTCTCATTTTTATGCCGTGATTTTCCCGCCATTATTGCCGCCCGTTAAAAAAGCATTTTTTTGCTGCCTGAGGCCCGCGCGGCACCATTGACGCCGCCGCTTTCAGCGGTGATGACTTCATCACCTTCCGTCAGGCCGGAGAGCACTTCTGCCTGCGCTTGCGTTTTTATGCCGATTTTCACCTTGCGCTCAGCGGTGCTGCCATTGCCTTGTAAAATGCGGACACGGTAAAGACCGTTTTCGCCCGGCCCGATAAGGCCGTTGACAGGCGCAAGCAGCACATTTTGCGCTGCGCCCAAAACAATATGCACTTCCGCTGTCATATAAGTGCGCAAGGCATGGTCTTTATTATCAACATTAAACAGGCCGTTATAATAAACTGCCTCGGTCGTGGTAGCGCTGTTGGCTGAGCTTGAAGAGGTAAAGCTGATATCATTGCGGATAGATTCCGGCGCCGGCTCTATTGCTTCCAGCTTGCCATTATAGCGGCGGTCGGGCCTGCCAATAGTATTAAAATATAAATCCTGCCCGGGTTTGACATGGACAATATCAGCTTCCGATATTTCCGCCCGCACGGTCATAATTTCCAGATTGCCTAAAATAACAATGGTCGGCGCCGATTGCACGGCGTTGACATTTTGCCCCTCCTGCACCACTGTGGCCAGAATTGTGCCGCTAAAAGGCGCGGTGACCTGCGTATAGGTCAGGTTCACCCGCGCCATATCGACATCGGCCTCTGCCTGGGCAATTTGCGCCTGATAGGCTTCTATTCCCGCTTCTGCCACTTTTACCTGAGCCGCAGCCGAATCATAATCCGCCCGGGAAACAGCATGGCTGGCTATCATATCCTGCTGCCTTTGCATATTTTGCCGCGCCAAAGTGAGCTGCGCCTCTTGCTCTGCCAGCCCGGCTCTTTGCTGCGCCAACACGGCTTCCTTGCTTTTCAGGTCATTTTCCTGAGTTGTCGGGTCAATCTCCGCCAGCAAATCCCCCTGTTTGACTTCTTGCCCCGGGCGCACTTTAAGCGAGATAATGCGCCCGGTAGCGCGGGCGCCTACAGCCACCAGCCGGTGGGGTTTGACAATGCCTGTGGCCAGAACAGTGGCCTCAATATCCCCCTTTTTAACCGGCACAGTCAGATAAACAGGTGTTTGCCTGTTGAAAAACCAGGCTTTACCAAATAGCAGCACCAGCATAATGCCAATAAGGACAAAAAGCTGAATGCAGCGCTTGCGCGTGAAAAATGCCATGAATTTACCCTATCTCCCCGATTGCCGACCGGGAAAACCGGCAGGCAGCCTGCTTGCGCCCTTTTCGGGCAAATTCCGCCTGGCTGTGCCTCACTTTGCTTTATTGCCGCAATGGCATAATCAAAGCGGAAGGGCGCAAACCCACCCCCGCCGGCAGGATTCTGCGCCGCTTTGTATTTATAATTCATGCTGCCATATGTCAATTTGCAGCCTGATTATCGGTTGTCGGTATTATGCCCGGTTTGGCCGTATCTACAGAAGTGATAACCGACATGCCCGGCACCAGCCTGTCTAACCCGTCCTGATTGGGAGTGAGGCGGATACGCACCGGGATACGCTGCACTACTTTGGTGAAATTACCGGTGGCATTATCGGATTTCAGCACCGCAAATTCGCTGCCGGAAGCAGGAGAAAAGCGCTCTACATAGCCGGTCATGCGTTTGTGCTGTAACGCATCAACCGTAAAGGAAACCGGCTGGCCGATTTTCATATTATTGAGCTGGGTTTCCTTGTAATTGGCGGTAATCCATATATCGTCCGGCACAACTGCCATTAACTGGGTGCCGACTGAGACATATTGCCCCAGCTTTACCCCCACTTCGCCGACCCGGCCATTAACCGGCGCATAAATATGGGTATAGCCCAGATCAAGCTGCGCCAGTTCCACCGCTGCTTCCGCCCCGGCAATATCGGCCACCAGCCCGGCGCGATTGGCCAGAATGGTTTTCAGATTTTGCTCGGCCACCGAATAATCGGCCTGGGCCTGATCATAACTGGCGCGGCTTGCATCAGATTGGCTCTGGCTTTGATAGCCCTGGCGGGTCAGCGGCTGCACCCGATCCCAGTCTGCTTTGGCTTTTTGCAAGGCGGCTTTGGCGCTGAAAATTTGTGATTTGGCAGAATCTTCCTGCCGATAAGAGCTGTCAAGCGCGGCTTTTTTTGTATCCAGGGTAGCTATGGCCTGATGCAGTTTTTGCCGGTAAATGCGGTCATCAATCTGCACCAGCAGCTCGCCCTGTTTTACTTTTTGGAAATCCTTGACTGTAACCTGCACCACATTGCCGGCCACCTGCGGCGCCAGATTGGTTACATCACCTTTGACATAGGCGTTGTCGGTAGTCATTATCGCGCTGGTAAAAGGCGGCAGCCCCCAAGCATATAAAATGCCCAATATGCCGATAAAACCGATAATGATAATGACAATATTGGTGATGGATTTGAAAAAGTTTTTCATATTGGGTTTTCTCGGTAATCTTTCTGCCTTAATATTACAGGGTAAATGCCGCTTATCGCTATCCTGCCGCTTGCGGGGCGGGGGTGGCCGGCGCGGCCGCCTCTTCCTGTGCCAGCCGGTGCGCCAACCAGATTTTCATAAACAGCCTGATAGTGAGCACGCCAAAAAACGCTACGGCCAGCCAGCCGTAAAGGCGGAATATATCATTATAAGCCAGAATATTGGCTTCAATATTGGCTTTATTGTTTAACATGGACAAACCTCCACCCTGGACAATAGCGGGATCGGTCGTTGCGCCGCTATAAGCCTGGCCATAAGCGGCGATGCGCGCCGCCACTTGCGGATCGCTCAGAACCAGGTTTTGCGTTAAAATATAAGAATGAAATTTTTCCAGATAAATCTGCGCCGTGCCGAAAATAGCGGTGCCGGAAAGCCCGCCCCCCACCTGACTTAGCAGAAACATGCCGGCAAAGCTGGTAAGATATTGGCCGGCGCCATTGGCGACAGCCGCCAATATACCTTTAGAGAAAGAAACAGCCATAAATATGGCCAGGCCGAAGCCGATCAGCATTTGCGAAAAATACATATCCACCGGGCGGGTGGCGCTGGTGGAAAAACTGTCGGCAAAAGAGCCGACTGCAATAGCGGCGCAGCCCAGAATATACAAAAAATCGCCGCCATTCGGCTTCAGGAAAAGGCAGCACAGCACGCCGCCGGCAATTGTGCCGAGGGCAATGAAAAAATACAATGTGAATAATTGCTCATTTTGCAGCCCCAGAAAGGAGTAATACATATTGATCATGGAGATTTGGTCAGATACCAGCAGGCGAAAAACCAGCATAATGAGAATAACATGCAGCATACCGGGGGAAAACAGCCAGCGCAGGTCAAATATCGGCTTGCTGCGGTTCAGCTCGATCAAAACGGCACAGGTCAGGCAGAAAATGGCAATGGCAAAAACAAAACCCATCCAGTGAGCCGAAGTCCACCAGTAATATTTTCCCACCGGCATCATGGCGGCGGCCAGCCCGACACCCAGGCCGTATAAAGGCAGGCTGATAAAATCCAGCGGTTCCAGCACTTTTTCTTTTGGCGTTGGCGCCAGTTCCAGGAAATAGACCCAGGCCGCGGCAATACAGGCAAGAGCGGCCAGAAAAATATAAAAATGCGCTACCTGGCTGTCCAGCACCAAAGAGGGCACAACAATGCGCGTTAAGGGTGTGCCAAGCGAGATATACATCATCACCAGGCTCATGCCTATAGTTACCTTGCGCTCCGGCACGAAGGGCTCAACCGTATATATAATGCCGATAGCGGTAATGGGCGCCGTGGTAACCCCGGCCAGAAAGCGCATGACCAATGTCGCTTCATAGGTGGAAACATAACTGCTGAATATGGAGCAGACAATAAAACCGGCCAGAGAGCTGAAAATATAGGGGCGCATGCCAATATGGGTGCGAACCTTGATAAACAGCACGACAAAGGAAATATAAGGCGCCATATAAGCGCTGATAAACCACATGGATTCCATCAGGGAAGCTTGAAAATAGGCTTCCAGCTGCGGCATATTATTCTGGAACATGTTCATGGACAAGGCCTGAATCTGCACGCAGAGACAGCCCAGCAGTAAAAACAGCATGGCGCGCGGCCGCGGCATAGTGAGGATTTGCCCCGGCTTGAACTGTTTTGACGCGGCAGCCAGCATAGCAGCCATTTTATCGCTGAGAGTATCGCGCCGCGCCTCATTGTCCAAAACGTGCTCAATATCCTCTTTAATCTGTTTAAAACCGGCGCGTATATCGGCTACGGCTTCAGAGGTGGCGATTTCTAGCTGCGCGGCAAAGCCTGGCTGCTTTTCGCCGTTTTTCAGCTCAGCCACAATTCTTCCTGCTTTTTCGCCCATCACTTTTTTAGCCTGGGGAGAAAGCGGTTTCCCGGTTCGCTTATCTTTACGCATTCCGTTTGTTTTAATCCTGGCCCCTTGGCGATTTCTTCCTGTATTGGCAGCTTAAAACTTACCGCAATTCTTTTGCAGCCAAAGCCGCTTGCTGCCGGCAATCAGGCGTGCAACCGACCCCGTCCCGGCAACAGGCAAAAGTCCTGTTTCCCACAAGCCCGGTTTGCTATCTTACAAGAATATGTGCAAATAGGCACTGCTTTTGCTTCAATTTTTCCTCTTTTGCAAGAGAATAGTTGCAAAACAGTCCTCTATTTTGGGTAAAGGAATTGAAATTTTTTTCATAAGCTGTATGAAATAGTTAAATTTGTCAGTAATTTGAACATATTTAAATATAATAGACCTGTGTTCCGGTGGAAATTATGGCAGTATCGCACGCATTTTTGGATATTTTGGCCAATGCGCCGCTGCGTGATGCCTATCTGGCCGGGCGGGTAACGCTGCTGCTCTCGGCGGATATGGAGACTGTTTTATGGGCAAACGGGGCGGGGGCGCGCTTTATGGGCTTTGCCACAGTGGCGGATTCTCTCTCTGCTCCAGCCGGGTTTGATGCTGCCGCGCGTGAGCGGCTTGATTCGGCCGCGCGCAATGGGGCGGCGATAAAGCTGCGCCGGGCGGAATATGGGCAAAATTTTCTGGCCGGCAGGATTAAGCTTGAGCCGTGGGGAGAAGTAGTGTTTTTACGCTCGGTTGCGGCGGCTGTCGGCCGCAATGGCTTGGTGGATTTGACAGATGGCCTGAGTGATGAAACAAGCGAAGCTGCTTTGCTTGATCTGGCCGGGCGCATTATGTATGCCGACAAGGATTTTGACTCTGCTATTGCCCGTGAGCCTGGTTTGCGCCCGCTGCTGGCTGAGGCGTTTCATGATGGCGGGGTAAAAAAGCGCCTTTTGGGGGCGGAAAAGCCTTATCCTGTCGGCGTTTTGCGACTCAATAAGGAGCCGCCGGTATTTTTGATGATTGCTGCCCGCCGGCAGCCGGTAAAAACAGGGCCGGCGGGTAAAACAAATGAGGTGATACACATTATGCGTGATGATGAAAGCGGAGCGAGAGAAACAGGCAATCGTCATTTGAGCCCGCAAGAACAAGAGGCATTTGCCGCTATTGCGCAGCGCTTGCAGCAAACGTTGAAAAGCGGGAATAGGCAGGAGCAAAGTGAGGCGGCAATAGCGCCGGTAGCGGACAGGGACGCTATATTTGCCGGTCAGTCGACTGCGGCGCCAAATGCAGCCGAAGAACAAAGCCGCACGGCAGAGGAAAAACTGCGGGAGCCGTTTGATAAAACGGCAGAATCGCCGGCAGAACAAAAGAGCACAGCAAAGGCCGAGCCTGATAAAGGCGCAGGAATGCCGCCTGCTGCTGCCGCGGCGGCAATAATTTTGCCTGCTGCTGCCGCAGTATCGGCGGCAGAACAGGCAATTGGCAAAAAAGAGGCAGTCAAGATAGCCGATACGCCTGCTGCTATCATGCCAGGCAGAAATGAGGCGCTAGAAGCAGCAAATATAGCAGATTTGCACTATCAAAAAGACCGTCTTGATTTTTTGCTCAATGTCGTTTCGGAAGCCGTGCTGATTATTGATAAAACCGGCATTGTGCGCTCAGCCAATGCGGCGGCAGCGCGCCTTTTCAGCTATCAGGCGGGAGCTTTGCCGGGCAAGCCGGCGGCAATATTGCTGGCAGCGCCGGCAGCGGCAGCGCTGCACCAGGATATAAAACAGGCGGAAAGGCAAAAGACAGGGGTGTTTTTAAACCCTGGGCGCGAGGCGGAAGGTCGCACGGCCCAAGGCGGCCCGGTTAAATTGCGATTAAATTTCGGCTGTGTCGAGCCGGGCAAAAGCTATTTTTTGCTTATGCGCGATATGACCCGTTTTCACGATATTATTGCCGCATTATTGCGCAAAAATAACGAAGAAGCGCAGACGGCCTTGCGGCAAGCGCGCTATTTTGCCCTTGTCAGCCATGAAATTCGCACCCCACTTAATGCGATTTTGGGCCTGGCGCAATTTATGGCGTCGAGCCCGGCCGGCCCATTATCTAACAGCAAATATAAGGAATATTTGGAGGATATTTTGCGGGCGGGCGAGCATATTATGACATTGGTCAATGATATGGTGCAAATAGCCGGCAACAAAACCGAATGGCTGAAAATGGACAGGCAGCCTGTGTCAGTTGCCGCCGTGCTGGACGAGGTTTTGAGCCTGATGATACCGCAGGCCAATGCCGCCAATATTATTATGCGTTCCAGCCTTGCCGCCGATTTGCCGCTTGTTTGGGCCGATAGCCGGGCGGTTCGGCAGATTTTGTTTAATCTGCTGGGCAATGCCGTGCATTTTACCCCGGCGGGCGGGCAAATTATTATTTCAGCGCATGAATTGCCGGAGCCGGCAGCCGGGGTAATGCCGGCAGCGCCGGCCGGCTATAAAGAGGCAAGGACTGAGGGCAGCGCCGCTGCTCCCGCCCGGCGTTGCCTGTTACTGCGCATTAGCGATACGGGTATCGGCATGAGCGCCGAGCAGATTGCGCATTCTCTGCGCGATCCGCTGGATTTTGTCCAGGCAGATTTAAACCTAAACAAGGCCGAAGAGCGGGAAGACAGGGCAGAAACAGCCGCAAGCGCGGCTTCCAGGCCGCAGCGGCAGGGGGCCGGTCTGGGGCTGCCTATGGCCTATGCGCTGGCAGAAGCCAATAATATCCGCTTTTCGCTGACATCGGAACAGGGCAAGGGCACAATAGCGGCACTGCTTTTCCCCGTAGCGGCAGCGATAAAGCCGGCTCAGGCGCAGGGTGAGCCTTTTGTGCCTGGGGCAGCCCGGCAGGAGCTGAAATTTTAAGGCGGTATAGGGCATAAAAGGCAATATGAGGCGGTAAATTGTAAAATCGGGGGGCTGCTGCCGGCTGGAAATAAGGCGGGCAGTGCCTGCCGCTTTATTTCTTTTTTTCTGTTTTAAAGGCTTTGGCCGGTGCCGCATTTTCCTTCCGCATAATATCGCGGATTTCTTCCAGCAGCGCATCTGTGCGTGTTTTGGCGGGGAGGGCGGCTTCTTTGCCCTTTTTATCGGCCGCGGCATTTTTATTGCCGGCCGATAATTTGTTGAGCCCTTTAATGGTGATAAACAAGACAAAAGTGATAATTAAAAAATTGATCAGCACGGTGAGAAAATGGCCGTAAGCCAAAGTGGCGCCCATGCGCCGCGCCGAATCCAATGTCGGCTGTTTTGTCCCCACCATTTGCCAAAATATATTGGAAAAATCCAGCCCGCCGGTGACCAGGCCCAAAACCGGCATAAACAGGTCATTGACAATAGAGCTGACCAGGCCGCTAAAAGCTGCGCCGACAATAACACCGACAGCCAAATCGACCATATTGCCCCTAAGGGCAAATTTCTTAAATTCTTCCAACATGATATATCTCAATAAACATGAGTTTTACCCCGTGCCGAGTTTTGTCAAATAGGGCAAGGAAATAAAAAACCAAGCCTTGGAGTTGCGCAAAAGGCCGGTTATAATCAAATCCGCTTTTGGGCTGTATCCCGGCCTGATCATCGCCGTAAATCTGTAATGCGGCCCGCCTTCTTCCTGTGTCATTGCCGCATTCTGTATTGGCAGAAAAGGAAATTCTGTTATAAACTCGGTTCCCTCATTGTCTTTGCGGCTGGGGGAGAATGCCGCAAAGCAGGCAAGGCTTGAAGGGAGTTGCGCCATGATGGATTTTTATCCGCTTACACGCCCCATTATGTTTATGCTGGCGCCGGAAATGGCGCACAGGCTGAGCATTATTGCTTTAAAAACAGGTTTTCTGCATCTTGCTCCCTGTCTCAATGCGCGGGATTCTGAGCTTTTGCATACAGAAATTGCCGGTTTACATTTTGCCAATCCTTTGGGTCTGGCGGCAGGTTTTGATAAAAATGCCGATGCGGTTGATGCTCTATTGCGGCTTGGCTTCGGCTTTGCCGAAATCGGCACGGTTACCCCGCGCCCGCAGGCCGGCAACCCGCCGCCGCGTCTGTTTCGTCTGGTTGCCGACAAGGCTATTATCAATCGTCTGGGCTTTAACAATGCCGGCTATGAGGCGGTTTATCAAAAACTGGCGGCGCGTCAGGCGCGTCTGGCAAAAAGAGCAGATAAAATTAAAGAAAAAGCGGCCAGACCGGCTGAATGCGCGCCGCATAAAGGTTGGCTTGGCGTTAATATCGGCGCCAATAAGGACTCAGACAATAAAATTGCCGATTATATGGCGGGGCTGGCTAAATTTTATCCTGTAGCCGATTATTTTACTGTCAATATTTCTTCTCCCAATACGCCCGGGCTGCGGGATTTGCAAAAATCAGAAAATTTGCGCCGTCTATTGGCTGCCTTGACTGCCGCCAATGCCGAGCAGGCGGCAAAATACGGTTTCAAACGCCCCATTTTTTTAAAAATTGCGCCTGATTTAAATGAGCACGCTTTGGATAATATTGCGGCAGAATTTGCAAAAGCGCCGCTCACCGGCTTGATTATCAGCAATACCACTCTTAGCCGCCCCGAACTGGCAAGCAAAAAATATGCGGCAGAGGCCGGCGGCCTTTCCGGCACGCCGCTTTTTGCCCTTTCTACCATTATTTTGGCAAAAATGCGCCAAAGACTGGGCAAAACCGTGCCGCTTATTGGTGCGGGCGGGGTATCCAACAGCCAGACTGCTTTGGCCAAAATACAGGCCGGCGCCGATATGGTGCAAATTTACAGTGGCCTGGTTTATCAGGGGCCTTGGGCGGTGCCCGCTATTATCAAAGGCCTGTCCAGTGCCTGCCGCAATGCCGGTGTGGCGCATATCAGCGCCTTGCGTGATACAAAAATGGCCGATTGGGCAAACCGCCCGCTGGCAGTCGATAAGGGCAAACACTGAAAGGAATCGCCGCGGCCAAAACATGGGGCAATAAAGAAAAAAGACCAGGCCCGGCTGAAATATACAGGGTTTTGGGTGTGGAGGCGCTGCACTGGAATGTTTGGCGCAATATTCGATAAGTTGAATATACAGGGTTTCGGGCGCAGGGGTGCAGGTTGCGGCAAGAGGCCGGATCTGTTTCTCTATTAAGGTGATAAAAAACCGGGATAGTGCCGCTTCCCCCTTGCAAAAGGCCGTGATTTTCCGTATGAAGGCCTGTATTCTTTATCAAGGCCGGGCGTAAGCTCATTGCGCAAATTTCTGCCAAAGCGTGGTGTTTGCGGCCTGATTATGCGGTTGTAGCTCAGTTGGTTAGAGCGCAGGTTTGTGGCACCTGAGGTCGTAGGTTCGACCCCTACCAACCGTACCATTAGTTTATTCTTGCCGTTTTTTTCAGTAGATTTTAGAGTTGCTACAGGTGCGCCATAATCTGCTTGCCGCTCTTTGTCTGTGATTTTGACGGTATTTGCCGGCTTTTTATTTGCCGTGGCGAAAATCTGCCCCAAATTTAAAAAACAGCGGCAAATATCGTCATGATGATGCCTGAGAGTAAAGAGTGGAAATGCGCCTTGCCTATACAGAGTGCCATAATTACGCCAGCCGCGAGGAAGCTGCTGAAAAATGCGCCTTGCGTCTTGCCGCCGAGCTGAGCCTGGCCATTAATGAGCGCGGCCGCGCTATTATGGCTGTTTCTGTCAGTGCTGATGCGCAGCTGCTATTTGCGGTTTTGTCGCAGACAGATATTCCCTGGAGCTTTGTTACCCTGTCTTTGATTGATGAATGCTATGTGCCTGTAACTGCGCCGCAATCGCGTGAAAGAGCCTTGCGCGCTACTTTGCTGCAAAACCGGGCTGCCGCGGCGCGTTTTGTCGGCCTTTATAACGAAGCACGCACGACAGAATTGGCGGCTTTTTCTGCCTCGGCGCGGATAAACCGGTTAAGCCGTCCTTTTGATTGTGCTGTGCTGGATATGGATATTCAGGGGCAAACGGCGGGTTTTTTTAAAGGCAGCAGCCGGTTGCAGGCGGCGTTAAATAGAGAAGGGCGGGCTTTGGTGCTGCCTAATTATGTTAAATTTTCCGGCGAGACGCATTTGACCATGACCTTGCCGCTGCTGGCAGAAGCCGGGCTGATTGTTTTACCGATAAACGGCCGGGAAAAATTGTCCGTTCTGGAAGAAGCAGAGCAGGAAGGCGCGGCAAAGGATATGCCGGTGCGCGCTATATTGCGGGCGGCAAGGCAGCCGGTTCAGGTTTTCTTCTCACTATAATAGAAGAATTTAAGTATATTACAGTGTTTATTATATTGTTAGGCAATTGTTAATAAGTATTATTTTTATATTATTATAATTGCTGTCAGGTTTTATTTGTCTTACCATAAAGCTGCAACTGGTTTTTCGCCGGTATTATGTTTGTAGCTTTAGGGAAGAAGTTAATGTCAAAAAGTCTGTTTGCCGAAAAAGAGGAAGGCGTGCAATTTTCCTTTTGGCTGGAGGGGGACGAGCAGGCAGAATATCGCCTCACTGCCTTTAAGGTGGAAGAGGCGCTGTTTTCGCTGACAAAAATTGAAGTTTTGCTGAATTTATCCTCTTCTGCCCTTGTTTCTGCCGATCGTTTGGGCAAGCGGGCCAGCCTGCAGATCAAGGCGGAAGGTCTGGCCGTGCCGGCCTGTTTTTCCGGCTTTATTGCCGAGGTGACAGAATTTTTTGAAGCCGGCAATGTGTTGACGCGTTTTATCCTGCTGCCTGAACTGGCAAAACTGGAAAAAGAGCCGCGTTATCGCGTATTTCAGGATTTGACAGTGCCGGATATTGTGGAAACAATTTTATGCGAGCACGGCATTGTCAATGCTTTGTGGCAGCTGGAAGGTGAATTTGCTCCGCGCAGCTTTTGTATGCAATATGGTGAAAGCGATCTGGCTTTTATGCATCGTATTCTGGCAGAAGAGGATATTTTCTATTATTTTATTCATGAAGATAAAGGCCGCCAGCGCCCGGTTTTATGCAATAAAATCAGCCTGTTGCTGGATTGTCCCAATCGCAGCAGTTTAAAGCATGACCGCCATGGTTCGCATGGTCTTTATGATATAGCCGGGGCGGAAGAAATTTATTGCCATTCGCTGCGCCGCAGTTTCGGCACAGAAATGCCGCGGCAAATGTCGCAGGCCGATTTTTTGCACCGCAGCGGCCAAAACCGGACGGCACAACCGGCAAGCGGTTTTACCGGCGCGGCCGATATATCCGGCGGTGCCATGCTTTCCGGCATTGCGCATTTGCCCTTGCCTTTATGCGGGCACAAATTATCTTTGCAATGTCCGTTTGATAAAAGCCTGAATGCCATATGGTATCTCACCGCTGTGCGGCATGAGGGGCTTGGCGCAGATGGCAGCCTGCTATCGCGGGATTTGGCCGATTATTTTGCCGGGGGCGGGGCCAGTATCAGCGCCGCTTATGCCGAAAAGACGGCCATGAACGGCGTTTATGGCCGTGCTTTTGGTGCTACCAGCCTGTTACCGCGGCTGTGTCAGGTCAATGGTGGCCCGGTTTGTGAAGATGAGGCGGCGGGTTTTTCAGCCTATGGTGTGCCCTATAATAAGGCCGTGTCTAATGTTGTTTCCATGCCGGGCAGCGCTCATGCCCGGCAAAATAATAGCCGGACGGGGCGCAAGGCTGTTTATGCCTGTGCCTTTACCGCTTTGGCCGGCTCGGCCCGCTATCGCCCGCCTATGACTATGCGCCCTGTCATTGCCGGGCCGCAAGCGGCGCAAATTGTCGGGGTGGATAAAAGGGCGCGCCGTTATAGACTGGCTTTGCTTATTAGCGCTTTTGGTTGCCGGCAAGCGGAAGAAGTATGCTTTTGGGCTGATGCCGATTCCCCTTTGGGCGCTGCCGTGGCTTCTATCGCTAGCGGCGCCGATGCGGCTAATATTGGCGCTGCCCCGGCCGCTAATGAGCTGATACTGGAATTTTTAGGCGGTAACCCTGATAAGCCGATTGTGTTGCAGCGGAATAATACCGGTGCGGTCTCTGCCGCTTTTGCCGGCAGCGCCGGAGGAGCAGAGCCTGCCGCTAGTGATTTGGCCAATATGATTGCTGCCGGTCTGGGCACTGCCGGCGTTGATATGGCAGGACAAAATGGGGCGACTTTATCTTTTGATGATGCGGATTTTGAAGAACAGGTCAAGCATGTTTTGGCTGATATGCCATGGAACCGGGCAGAAAACAAGGCAACAGCCCAGCCGGCCGGCGAGACAGCAGCGGCTTCGCCGCCTGTGCCGCATTATGTCGGGCAATCTGTGCCGCGCGGCCTTTATGTTCAGGCCGCCGGGCCGCAGGATTTTATCCATATTCCGCCCGCGCACCGGCTTAAAGCGGGCAATCTTGCCGGGGGGCAGGCAGCAGCTTTCCCCGCTGGCGGCGGGGCGAGAGCATCGGCAATGCAGCGTGGCGCTGCCATTCCGCTGGCGCATTTGCGGGCAGATTTGCAAAATAGCACAGCGCCCGGGCAAAGCTGGGCTGCTGCCGATTTTGAGGTGGATAAGCACAATTTTGCCGGTAACAGACAGGGAGAAACAGCCGTTAATTCGCGCTTTTTGCAGGTAGAAGAGCATCAGAGAGAAGATATTCACGGTATTTATGAGCTGAATTGCGGTGAAAAATATCTCTGCCGGACAAAAGCCCTGAATATTAACGCCGCTGACAGATTGGTTGTGCGCGGGCCGGGCGGAAAAATTATTATTGATAAACATTCCATGACATTGGAGGCACCCATTATCCGCCTTAAAGGGCGCCTGCTGGTGGAAGAAGACGCTTTTGATCGGCAGGAAGGGATAAAAATTGCTATTCGCGATGAATTGCCTTTGGTAACGGAGTGTAATAATATTGCTGCCGGCGCTCATGAGACAGATAGCGGCTCCGGCAGTTAATAGTGGCGCATCGCCTCAGGAAAGCTGGAAATATTACCGGCAATAGACCTCGCTTTTATAAAAGCGAGGTCTATTGCTTTATTGATAATTTTATTAAAGTATTGATTGTGTTTTTGCCGCCACATAGCGCCGATAAAATATAATTTCTGCTGCATTTCTTGCTATATCTATGTTGATAATCAAGCTATTTGCCAAATTTAACTGTTTATTAAGACTTATTAACTGAAAAGAATCAGTAAACAGGGATTTGTTTCGTGAAATATGGCTATTTATGCTTTTTGACCTTTATGCTGTTGCTGCTTGGCGGCTGCACGCCTATGCCGGGGCAGATTGCCGGCCCGCAAGGTGGCGGTGAGCCGCTGCCCCTGAATGATAGTGAGCCATTGCCGCGCGCCCTTGTGTCGGCCAGGCCGATGCGCCGGCAAAGGCGCAATGCTTCTTTGGGACGTTCGGTTTCACCGGCTGAAAATGCGGCCTGCACTGCTTGCGGCGGCGCCTGCTGCGATTATCCTGTTTGGCTGCATGAGGCACAAAGGCAAAACGGGCTTTATGTGGCTTATGACCGGCAGGCTGCTCTTGCCGGCAGGCGAAACGGCGATAAGAAAAATCTGCCGCTGGTTTTTTCACCTTTGGCAGCCGGAGCGGAACAAAACAGATTTTTGCCGGCGGAGGAATTGTCACTTTTGCCGGCCGCCGCAGCGCCGGCCGGTTATCAAGCCGTGCCGGCTGTGCCGCGCCGAGAGGGCTCATGGAGCGGCCTGTTTGCCGATTGGTGCCTGGCTCACGCTTTTAACCCAAAAACCGGCCAATATTATGCCGGGCTTGCCGCGGGCACCGCCGCCGCTGAAAACTGGCTGCATTATGGCGTGGGGAGCGAAGCCTGTCTTGGAGCGCTAATGGTGGCAGAGCAGCAGGGTTGTTATAATATTGCCTTTTGTCTTGGTGCTTTATCTGTGCCGGTAAACGGAGCCGGGGGGCAGCGCCGCGCCGCAACTATTTATGTGGGGCTGGGGGTAAAAGATAAAGGCATGGCGCCGGGCAATCGTATTGGCTTTGTCGCCTTTGCTGCTGCCAATATTGTAGCTTTCCGTCTGCCGGCCGGGTATCACCCGTGCAAGGAGCATTTCAAGCTGGAACAAACGCCGTGGGCGGCGCTGTTTAGAGAAAAAATTCTGGCGTGGCAAAAACAGCGGCAGATGGAAGCGGCCGATAGGTCTGCTTATGAAGCGCGACAGGCTGCTGCCGGGCCGGCCGGCAGGCAGGCGGGCGCTGGGGCAGGTGTCGGCAGCCCGCCTGTTAATGGGGCTTATGGCAAGGAATCGGCTGATGACCGGGCATTACAGGAGGCCATAGAGCGCGAATTAATGGAGCAGGATTGGGCCGCAACGGATTTTCATAAAGCCGGTTTTGCCGATAAAAAATATAGCCAAAATATCTGGCAGAATTTTGCCGGGCAGCAGGCTTTTGGCGGGGCAGCGGCGCCGTCTATGACTGACTGGCGGTAGAAAAACGCCGGCAGAGCAGTTGTTTGGCCGCTATATTATGGCCGCCTGCCTGCTGGCGCTGAATTTTGCCTCGGCCGGTTTCTGCCCTAAATATGGTGTTTTGTTGCAGGCAATCTGTTGCCGCGCAGATTCGGGCAGAAAAGCAGGGCAGGGAACGGGGCGGTTCATGGCGGAAAGTGTGATGCGTTTCGGAGCAGGGCAGGAATTATATCAAAAGCAGCGTGATTTTGCTTTGAATCTTGCTGCTTTTCTGAACCAATATAAGCAATATGGCACATTTCTGGCTTTGCTGGAAGCAGGCAGCGCGCTAAACGGCGCTACCAGCGATTTACTGGCAGCGATAGAAGATTATCCGCCGCAGCAATGGTCTATACTTTTGCCGGAGCCGGAAAATCTGGAAGAAGTGGCGCCTTATCTTATCAGCCTGGAGGCGCCGGTCTGGCGGTCGGGCGGCGCGCCTTTAACCGGTTTTGCCGATTGGCTGTTTGCCAATAGGGATTTTGTCCGCCTGGGCGTGTTTTTTGTCAGCCATGCGCCGTTTTTGCAAATAAAGGCTTTTTGGCAGCGTTTCAGCCATGCCCGGTTTTATGATGATAAAATGGCCTATTTTCGTTTTTATAATCCACGTTTCTTCCATTCTTTAATAAAAAATCTGGGTAAAAAAGAATATCAAACTATATCTTCTTTGTTGGAAATGATAATTTACTTCGACTATTTTAATCCGCGCCAGCTTCATATTTATCGCTTTTATCCGCAGGGCTATAAAAAAGAACAATATGACCTGGAAAAGGAAAATAGTGAAGCGCTTGTCCGCTCTTTGTTTCCTGAGTCGCCTGCTTGATAAAGCCTGTTTCCCCGGTTGAGCGGGGCGGTGCTGATGTTTGTGTGATTATGGACAGCGCGGCATTTGTCGCCGCTGTTTTTCTTGGCCCTGTTGTGCCCGAACCGGCAGATGAGAGTGAAATGCAGGATATTTTTGACCATATGGATTGGCCGCTGCCGGAAAGAGCGAACAAAGCCGGCTTGCCGGCTTTTATCCGCCCCGGTGAAATGCTGGAAGATTTATTTGCCGATGATCAGCTTGTGCTGTTTCAAAAGCGCACGGCCTTGTTTATGTGCCGCTCTTTTCCCGCTTATACTGAGACTTTGACCGCGGACGAATTGGAGAAACTGGCAATAAAAGTGCAAAAACGCGCAGCGTTAAAAGGCTTTATTACCGAAAAGCAGATTTGGCATTATATAATAGCGGTTGTTTATTGCGGTTTTTTCTTTGAGCAGGATATACAATATGCCGATATGCTTAATCTCATTGGCTGGCACGAGCATTATAGTGACAAAATGCTGTTACTGGACAGGCTGCTGGATATTATTGACGAATATGCGGTAGAATGTGAAAAAGACTTTACGGATTTTGACAAAAAACTGCGCTATATTGCCGAATTTTATGCCGGCCCGCATTTTGGCAATTCAGTTTTGGAAAATATGTCACTGCCGGAGCGGCTGGCTTTAGGCGAAAAAATTCTGGAAACCATTTTCCCCGTGCGAGCGGGATTATGGACAGCAAAAACCCGGCATAAACTTATCAGTATGAGCTTGGATTATGCCCGCAATCTTGGCTTTTCTGTCAAAGATAGCCTGTTTTATCTTTTGGCAAATATTTATTTCGGCCGCGCTTTTGAGCAAAGCCCGCTTTATCCTTGGGCCTATTTTTTACAAAATCGCACAATACCGGCGGCCGATCGCGCCCGTCATTTTATCGGCCTGGCACAAAAACACTTTGCCCAATTGGCCGGCAAATAAGGTAGAAACTCTATAAACAGCACTTAATACACAGTAAATAATCGGGCTTGCTGCTTTATATTTTGTTTCTGTTTTTTAATATTTCTACGCCCATGCTCGCAAAAATATACTTCGATTATGCTGCTTATTTTTGTGCTTACGGGCGCGGCTGCGGCGCTGGCGGGTGTCTGTCACTCCCCGAGGCAGATGGAGGTTTTTGCATGCCTTGCTCACCCCAATTCTTCAATCTGCAGGTCTCACTGGTCTTCATGTTACCCCTCATCGTGCCTTCTTTGAAAATATTGGATTTTTCTATTATTTCTCTCCATAATTGTGTAGCGCTATTTTTCACTATTTTACGGCGATTCTATCGTGAAATCGCCTGCTTTGCCACATAAATATAGCGTTTTTACGCGACCGTAAGACTGCCCATTCTCAGAGCCGTAAACTTCAACATCAAATAATGACAATTCTTAAATATCATTTTTTTCGGGAAATCACGGACATATATCCAATCTATGTTTTTATTATTAAGATAATAATAAAACAGATTTTCATCGCCATATTTATTGGAAATTCTGAAATATCCGGCAAATCTTGTCAGAATCTTGTAGTTCATACCAGCCGATACAAGACAGGCAATAAAAAAGGCAAATATAGAAGCGAAGAAAATCTCTATGTAAATAGACTCTTCCATAAGTTTGCTATTCAGTAAATCGAGGAGAACAGCAAAAATTTTGAAGCGAAATTTTATATACAAGCATGGAGAAACGGCAGATAGCCAATCTAATAACCAGTTTATCAGATAAAGGCGGCAGATAACTAGCCAAACAAGATAGCCGCTACAGAAAATGTAAAACTATTCCATTTCTCATGCTGCGTGACGGAATCATAAAAAAGAGCGGCAATCAGCCCGGGAATCAACAAAACAATCAGAGATATGACCAGCTGATTCACGCTATACCCCCTTGTTTGGCAATAATTTGTAAAAATGCCCGGGTTGCACAATTCGCTGCTAATGCTCTTTGACGCCGCCTTTAACCCAGCTCCGGCGTACCGGCGCCAGCGGCGCGATAAGCGGCCGTCAAATTATTGGCCATCAGCATGGCAATGGTCATCGGCCCCACTCCGCCGGGGACAGGAGTAATATGCCCGGCAATAATAGAGGCCGTATCAAATTCCACATCGCCGGCAAGCCTGGTCTTTTTGTCACTATGCCGCGAGGCGGGAATGCGGTTTATGCCGACATCAATAATAGTCGCCCCCGGTTTTATCCAACTGCCCTTAATCATTTCCGCTTGCCCGGCAGCTGCCACCAGAATATCGGCGCTGCGAATAACTTCGGGCAAATCGCGCGTGCGGCTATGGGCTATTGTAATTGTGGCATTGGCTGCCAGCAGCAAGGCGGCTGCCGGCTTGCCGACAATATTGGAGCGGCCGACAATAACGGCATCAAGGCCTGACAAATCATCACCGTGAATGTGACGCACAATATGCATAATGCCCGCCGGCGTGCAGGGGATAAAACCGCCGCCGCCGCCGCTTGCCAGCCGCCCGGCATTGCTGTAAGTGAGTCCGTCTACATCTTTTTCCGGCGCGATAGTCTGCAATATTGTTTGCGTATCAATATGTTTGGGCAAAGGCAGTTGCACCAGCAGGCCGTGCACTGTTTCATCAGCATTTAACTGCCGGATATGCCCCAGTATTTCATCTTGAGAAACCGTGTCTTCCAGCCGTATTATGCGGGAATGAAAGCCGCATTCTTCCGCTTTGCGGCTTTTTGACGCAACATAAAGCACGTTTGCCGGATCTGCTCCGACAAGAATAACTGCCAGCCCCGGCTGCCGGCTGTGATGCCGTTGCAGGCGGGCAGTCTCGCTTTTGACCTTGGTGAGTATTTCTTCGGCAAGATATTTGCCGTCAATGATTTTGGCCATAATTGCGTATAACTCTTATTATTTAGACAATTTTGCGCTGCATATCGGCACGGCAGCCGGGACAGGCCGCTTTGTTTCGCTTTTATCTATAAGTTGCAAAAATCTTTATAGCAAGGCTCCCGCTTTCTCTCTCAAAGACTTTGCCCACTGTTTTTTCTGCTCTCCCTGGTCGCGCTGATAAATTTTCGCACAATTTGGCTGGCGCGCGCCTGGGCCTCCTTGCCTTGGTCGGTAGAATGCTTGTATAGTGCCGCTGAAACCATATATAAAGCGAAGGCCTTATTGTCGGGAGATATGCTGTGGCGCTGTCTATTTTTGTTGCCAAAGAAAGCTTTGCGGGGGAAAAGCGGGTGGCCGCCTCGCCCGAAACAATCAGGAAATATAAAATGCTCGGCTTTGTGCTGATGGTGGAAAAAGGGGCAGGGCAGGCTGCCGCTATGCCTGATGCTGCTTTTGCCGCTGCCGGCGCGAAAATTGTCGAGCGGGAAGAAGCAGCCAAAGCCGATATTGTGTTGAAATTGCGCCGCCCGACTTTGCCAGAAGTTGCATTTTATAAAAAGGGCGCTTATTGCCTGTGCCTGCTTGATCCTTATGGGCACAAAGCCGAAAGCGAGCTGGCCGCTTTGGCCGCCGCCGGGCTGCGCGCTTTTTCTATGGAGCTGATGCCGCGCATTACCCGCGCCCAATCCATGGACGTGCTGTCCTCTCAGGCCAATCTGGCGGGCTATTGTGCTATTATTGAGGCGGCGGCGCATTATGACCGGCTGCTGCCAATGATGATGACAGCCGCCGGCACTGTGCCTGCCGCCAGAATTTTTGTAATGGGTTCTGGTGTGGCGGGCCTGTCGGCCATTGCCACGGCGCGCCGTCTGGGCGCTGTGGTGACCGCTACTGATGTGCGCCCGGCAGCCAAAGAGCAGGTAGCCTCGCTGGGGGCAAAATTTATCGCGGTGGAAGATGAAGAATTTCGCGCAGCGGAAACAGCAGGCGGCTATGCCAGGGAAATGTCGGCTGATTATCAGCAGCGGCAGGCGGCGCTGATAGCTGGGCATATTGCCAAACAGGATATTATCATTACTACGGCGCTTATTCCTTCGCGCCCGGCACCGCGTCTGGTCAGTGCCGCAATGATTAAATCCATGCGTGCCGGCTCAGTTCTGGTAGATTTGGCGGTAGAGCGCGGCGGCAATATTGAGGGCGTGGCAGTTGATGATATAATTGAGGTAGACGGGGTCAAACTTATCGGCTGGCAAAATATGCCGGGGCGGGTGGCGGCGACAGCCTCTGAACTTTATGCGCGCAATCTTTATGCCTTTATCGCCCAATTTACCGATAAGGAAGCCGGTATTTTTGCTCCTGACAGCAATGATGAGCTGGTCAAGGCGACCTTGCTTATGGCAGAAGGGCGCTTATTGCCGGTTATCCCCGCTTTTGCGCAGTCGTCTAATGGTGATAACGCTGCTGTCAGGCCGGAAAAAACTGCCGAAAAGGGCGATGAAGCTACGGCCGGAGCCGTGGTGAAGAGTGCTGCTGAGAGCGAAGAAAGTGATAAAGCGGAACCTGTCAGTGTAGAGCCGAAAGCGTGAAATGCTTCGCTCCAGGCCGCTCGGCCGTATAGAGTGCAGAGATAGGGCAAAATAAATATTTTGCAGTCGGAGAAAGGGCAACCGGCCCGGCAGGTTACGGCAGGCAAACGGGAAACAGGCAAGGAGCTGAATAATGGCGGTAGAAGCCCTTAATAAAGCATTGGACGAGCTGGAAACGGCAGCGGCAGCAGTCAAGGCTGCGGGCAGTGATGTTGCGCTGGCTTTGCATAAGGCTCAGGCGGTAAGCGGGGCAGATCCGTTTATGTTTCAGCTGGCCGTGTTTGTGCTGGCTGTTTTTGTCGGCTATTATGTGGTGTGGTCGGTCACTCCTGCCTTGCATACGCCGCTTATGGCGGTGACCAATGCCATTTCTTCGGTGATTATTGTCGGCGCTTTGCTGGCCGTGGCTCTTTCTTTTTCCGCTATTGCCGCTTTTTTCGGTTTTCTGGCGCTGATTCTGGCCAGTATCAATATTTTCGGCGGTTTTCTGGTGACCCAGCGCATGCTGGCCATGTATCGCAAAAAAGACAAATGACGGGGTGAGACTTATGAGTATAAATTTTGCTGCTCTGCTTTATTTGATATCCGCCGTTTCGTTTATTTTGGCGCTGCGCGGCCTATCGGCCCCGACAACCAGCCGCAAGGGCAATATTTACGGTATTGCGGGCATGGCGCTGGCTATTATCACCACGCTTTTGCTGGCGGCGCCGTCTTTTGGCGGTTTGGTGCTGATAGGGATTGGTCTCGTCATAGGCGGGGCTATTGGTGCTTATATTGCCCGGAAAATTGCCATGACAGCCATGCCGCAACTTGTGGCGGCTTTCCATTCTCTGGTCGGGCTGGCGGCGGTTATGGTGGCGGTGGCGGCGCTTTATTCGCCTTCTTCTTTCGGTATTGGTGAAACAGGGCAGATTCATGCCCGTGCTTTGATAGAAATGGGGCTGGGTGCGGCTATCGGCGCCATGACTTTTACCGGATCGATTATTGCTTTTTTAAAACTTGACGGCCGTCTTTCCGGCCGGCCGGTTTTGCTGCCGGCGCGCGGGCTGTTAAATATTGGCCTGGGTGCGGCACTGGTGCTGCTGCTGCTTGTCTTCGCTATATGTGAGAGCCATTTTGCCTTTTGGCTGATTGTGCTGCTGGCTTTTGCTATTGGCGTTACCATGATTATCGCTATTGGCGGTGCCGATATGCCGGTTGTTGTTTCCATGCTGAATTCTTATTCCGGCTGGGCGGCTGCGGGTATCGGCTTTACTTTGGGCAATCTGGCCCTGATTATTACCGGGGCGCTGGTCGGCTCTTCCGGCGCCATATTAAGCTATATTATGTGCAAGGGCATGAATCGCTCTTTTCTCTCGGTGATTTTGGGCGGTTTCGGCGGTGAGGTTGCGGCCGGTGCCGCAGCCGGGGCAGAGGAACAACGCCCGGTCAAGCAAGGCTCGGCTGATGATGCCGCTTTTATTATGAAAAATGCTGCCAAGGTGATTATTGTGCCGGGCTATGGCATGGCGGTAGCGCAGGCGCAGCATGCTTTGCGGGAAATGGCCGATAAACTGAAAGCGGGCGGAGTAGAGGTGAAATATGCCATTCACCCGGTGGCGGGGCGCATGCCCGGCCATATGAATGTGCTGCTGGCTGAGGCTAATGTGCCCTATGATGAGGTTTTTGAGTTGGAAAATATTAATTCGGAATTTGCCGCGACTGATGTTGCTTTTATTATCGGCGCCAATGATGTGACCAACCCTGCCGCCAAAACCGATAAAACTTCCCCCATATATGGCATGCCGGTGCTTGATGTGGAAAAAGCGGGCACAGTGCTGTTTTTAAAGCGCGGTATGGGGACAGGCTATTCCGGCGTGGAAAATGAGCTTTTCTTCCGCGATAATACTATGATGCTGTTTGGAGACGCTAAAAAAACAGTGGAAAATATTATAAAATCGCTTGATGAATAAAAGCCGGAGAGTGCCATAGGCTCATAGGCTCATAGGCTCATAGGCTCATAGGCTCATAGGCTCATAGGCTCATAGGCTCATAGGCTCATAGGCTCATAGGCTCATAGGCTCATAGGCTCATAGGCTCATAGGCTCAT
>Ga0153977_1000051_pt1 | contig 51460 bp, 41 predicted proteins | sample TSGA061MetaG_FD_104710 | JGI IMG/M metagenome (GOLD analysis project Ga0153977, IMG submission 104710) | Attine ant fungus gardens microbial communities from Georgia, USA - TSGA061 MetaG | ecosystem: Host-associated > Fungi > Mycelium > Unclassified | place: USA: Georgia, Yuchi Wildlife... | reverse complement strand
GGTGGGTTCGGGGCCGTCTTGGTCGATGCGGTCGATCCAGCGTTTGGCCATGGTGGTGACGAAGTCGGGGTCGGATTGTGCTGCGGTGGTGGTGAGGGCGTGTTCGATGCGGGTGAGGGTGTCTGGGTCGGTGAGGTGTTGGACTTTGTCCAGGGTGGTGCTGATGATGGTGGCGGACCGGGACGGTATTTGTGCGGTGGCGAGGGCTTGGGCGAGGTGTTCGCGCCGGGCCGGGACGTGGTGGCCGGTTATTCCTGTCCTGGGCAGGACGTCGGTTGTGAGGGCGAGCCGTCGCCGGGCTTCGCTGATGCTGATCCGTAGCCTGGCCCGGAGGAACTCGGCTGCGTTCCGGTACCCATCATCCAAAACACTGCCACCAGCACCAACCGCCACCGCCGAATCAGCACCCGCCACAGAACTACTCACAGAACCAGTCACAGCCCCAGCCCCAGCAGCGGCAGCACCTGTCACAGACGCACTGTCAACGGACCTGACCCCGGCCGTGCCCTCCACGCTGACTGCCCCGTCACCACCAGCACCACCACCTGCGCCACCGGCCGGTTCGGTCCACCCCGTCCGCCATTCCTGCGCCCCGGACGCCCCGGATGCCCCGGACGCCCCGGACGCCCCTGACTGCCGCGCCTGCGCCTCGCGCCGGGTCCGTTCCACGGCATGGGCCGCGACTACCTGCACATACTCCAACTGCCGCGAAATCTCCTCCACCCGCCCAGCAAATTCCGCAGCGTCCCCAAAGCCGAACAACTGAGCTTCCGAAGCGACCGAACTGCACAGCCCGACCAACGCCTCCGAAGCATCCTCAAGAAAAGAATCAAGAGACAATAACGGCCGCATGCTTATCGCACTACCCACATCGTGCAACTTCGCCTGATCCCACGCACTACTGTTGAGTTTCCCCGTGGGCCGTTCGCTGGAGTCTGATGGCCCGGATGATGAATTGCCCAAACGGGCGGACAGGTCGGACGGATTGTCCCGCCGACTGAGAACCTGCCCGTTTGTTTCCATGCAAAAAGCCTGTCATTCCCCGGCAGCGTCAGTCAGACCCTTCATGGCCTATGTGGAAAAGTCCGCAAAAACACTCGCTGAGGAGTCAGGAAGCCCGCATATCTTGAGCATGAATCCGAGCCCTCACCGCAGCACGTTCAGCGAACGCAGAGGGTCCCTGTCAGTACCTGTAACAGCAGTGACTGCTTACGTTCAGGCAAAGCGTGTTAGATGGAAGCATCCACTAAAGACAGACACGCAGGAGAAACATGCCTACCGCTTCCGCATTTGCTTCACCCTCGGCCACGGGCGACCTGACCCTGACCACCATTGAACGCCGGGAGGTTGGCCCGAACGACGTCCATATCGATATCAAGTTCGCGGGTATCTGCCATTCGGACATCCACACCGTTCGTGGTGACTGGGGTCCGCAGCAGTACCCTCTTGTACCGGGCCATGAAATTGCCGGCATCGTTACAGAGGTTGGCGCCGAGGTCACCAAGCACAAGGTGGGCGACCGTGTCGGCGTCGGTTGCATGGTCAACTCATGCAAGGAATGCAAGAACTGCCTTGCCGGGGAAGAGCAGTATTGCCTGAAGGGCAACGTGGGTACCTACGGCGCGGTGGACCGTGACGGCACCATCACCCAGGGCGGCTACTCCAGCAACGTTGTAGTGAACGAAGACTTCGTGGTGACCATTCCGGAGGGCTTGGATCTCGACGTTGCTGCTCCGCTGCTCTGCGCCGGCATCACTACCTTTTCGCCGCTGCATCATTGGGGTGCGGGCCCGGGCAAGAAGGTTGCCATTGTCGGCCTGGGCGGTCTGGGACACATGGGCGTCAAAATTGCCCACGCCATGGGTGCCGAGGTGACGGTTCTTTCGCAGTCCCTGAAGAAGATGGAAGACGGCCTCCAGTTGGGTGCGGACCACTACTATGCCACCAGCGATCCCGCTACTTTCGAACAGCTCGCCGGTACGTTCGACCTGATCATCAACACGGTCAGTGCCTCGATTGACATCAGCGCCTACCTTCAGTTGCTGGCGCTCGACGGAACGCTTGTGAATGTCGGCGCCCCCGCAGAACCGCTCCCGGTGAACGCTTTTGCCTTGATCGGTGGCCGGCGGCGTTTCGCCGGTTCTGCTATCGGTGGGATCCGCGAAACCCAGGAAATGTTGGACTTCTGCGCTGAGCATGGCCTCGGTGCCGAGATCGAGCTCATTCCGGCCAGCAAGATCAATGACGCCTACGAACGCGTTCTGGCTTCAGACGTCCGCTACCGTTTCGTCATCGACGCCTCCACCATCGGCTAGGTTCAAGCCTTGAAAAGGCCGTGCCCTCCAATGGGGGTGCGGCCTTTCCGCTGCCAGGAAGCTGGCAGAAAACAGCGACAATGGTTGGGTGACTTTCAGACTGGACACCATTGGCAGGGGACTGGTCTTCGCCGATTCCATCGCAAATCTCGCCGAGGCCCTGTCTCACCAGGGCGACGGCGGCACGGCGGTTGTGCAGGCACCCCCAGGCACGGGAAAGACCACCTTGGTGCCACCGCTCCTGGCGAACCTCATTGGACAGCGGCAGTCCGCGCAGCCACGCGTCGTCGTGACCCAACCCCGGCGGGTGGCTGCACGTTCCGCCGCGCGGCGGCTCGCTTCCCTGGACGGAACCCGGCTTGGCAGCAAGGTGGGATACACCGTCCGGGGCGAGAGCAAGACGGGTCCGGACACGATGGTGGAGTTCGTTACTCCCGGCATACTCGTCCGGCGACTCCTGAACGACCCCGGCCTGGAGGGCGTCCACGCGGTGGTCCTGGACGAGGTCCACGAGCGTGGCCTCGAATCTGATCTTCTGGTAGGGATGCTCGCGGAGGTCCGTGAGCTCCGCGAGGATCTCTCGCTGGTAGCCATGTCGGCAACCCTCGATGCCCGGCGGTTCGCGGCCCTACTGGGTAATGCTGACGACTTGGGTAATGCGGACGACGGCGGCGGGCCGGCTCCCGTGGTCGACTGTCCTTCCGCGCTGCATCCTTTGGACATTCAGTGGCGCCCGTCCCGGGAACACCGCTTGGATGATCGGGGAGTGGCCCGCACCTTCCTCGATCATGTTGCCCGCATCACGGCAGAGGCCCACGCAGCCGCCCTGGTCCACAACGCCGACGTGGATGCCTTGGTATTCCTTCCGGGCGTCCGTGAGGTGTCCGACGTCGCTTCCCGCCTGCGTGCGGCGGTGTCCGGGTACGTTGAGGTTCTTGAGTTGCACGGCCAGGTGGGCCCTGAAGCCCAGGACCGCGCGGTCTCCGGGCGGGAGCCGGGAGGTGCACCACGAATTATCGTCTCGACGTCCCTGGCTGAGTCCTCACTCACCGTTCCGGGTGTCCGATTGGTTGTAGACTCCGGGCTGTCCCGCGAACCGCGCAGGGATGCGGGCCGCGGAATGTCGGGGCTGGTCACTGTTTCGTGTTCACGCGCCTCGGCGGACCAGCGTGCGGGCCGCGCGGCACGGCAGGGACCGGGCACCGTGGTCCGCTGCTACGACCAACGGGATTTTGCTTCCGCACCTGCCCACCAGACCCCGGAGATCCTGGCCGCGGACCTGACCGGAGCGGCATTGGTTCTCTCCTGCTGGGGTGCACCCCGAGGCCTCGGGCTGGCGCTGCCGGATGCCCCGCCTTCCGCCGCCATCGATGATGCCATGGAGGTGCTTAGGGAACTGGGTGCGGTGATGGAGGACGGATCAGCCACGCCCTTGGGCAAAACCCTCTCGCGCATTCCCGCCGATCCCCGCCTGGCCCGTGCGTTGCTGGACGGATCACCAGTTGTTGGCCGACGCGTTGCGGCCGAGACAGTGGCGCTGGTGGCCGGCGAGCAACGTGCGCCGGGTGCGGACTTGACCAAGTTGCTGGGTTACCTGCGTTCCGGGTCAGATCCTGCTGCCCGGCGTTTCGCCGGGGAGGTGAAGCGGTTGGAGGGCATCGCGCGGCAGGAGGCGGCCGCCGTCGTACCTCTCGACGCCCGGCACATCACAGCGGGCGAGGCGCCTGGCTTCGTGGTGGCGCTGGCGTTCCCGGATCGTATGGCCAGACGGGTTCCGGGGGACGGTCCGGCGAGTTATTTGCTGACCTCGGGTACACGGGCAGGTCTGCCGGCCGGAAGCCCGTTGACAGGGCATGATTGGTTGGCGGTTGCTGAGGTCTCACGAGCACAGGGCCGCGACGCTGCGGGGACGGGTGCGGTTATTCGCTCCGCCGCGCCGCTTTCGGCGGAACTTGCCGAAGCCGCTGCTCCCCACCTCCTGACCGGGAAGGAGCACGCCAGCTTTGAGCAAGGTCGAGTGACCGCCCGTTTGGAACGCAGGCTTGGGGCGATCGTACTGTCTTCGACGCCGGTCCGCCCCAGTGTCGGGTCCGGACGACAAGCGGTGGCCGGGTCCTTGGGGAAAAACGGACTATCCATGCTGCACTGGTCGGGCACCGCTGATGCGTTGCGCCGGCGGTTGGCGCTGCTGCGCCGGGAACTCGGCGATCCTTGGCCTGATGTCACCGAACCAGGCCTGCTGGCCAGGTTGGAAGAGTGGTTGGCACCTGAGTTGGAGGCCATGGCCACTGGCACAGCTGCCACCGCCATTAGTCTCACTGATCCGTTGCGCCGCCTCCTTCCGTGGCCGGAAGCCGGCCGTTTGGATGTTCTCGTTCCCGAACGCCTCGCGGTCCCCAGCGGTTCGCTGGTGCGCCTTAACTATCCGGACGTGGATGACGACGGCGGCCGCCCCGTCGTGGCGGTCAAATTGCAGGAGTGTTTCGGCTGGGACAGCACGCCCCGGCTGGTGGACGGCAGGGTGCCTGTGCTCTTTCACCTTTTGTCCCCGGCAGGGCGTCCCCTTGCCGTCACGGACGATCTCACGTCATTTTGGTCGGGCCCCTACGCACAGGTCCGGGCAGAGATGCGGGGACGTTATCCCAAGCACCCCTGGCCCGAAGACCCGTGGACCGCGCCGGCTACCGCCAGGACCAAGAACCGGATGTAGAACGGCCAGCTAGGCCGTACGGTCAAGCATGAACTGGATTTCCCCGTCCACGAACGTTCCCAGGACGCTGCTTGCGGCCAACTCGTCCGGTGCTGCAGTGAGTGGGTCCAGCTCGAAGGCAGTGAAGTCCGCCCGCTTTCCTGCGGAGATGGACCCCGACACATCCCATAGCCCTGCAGCTTTTGCCGCGTGGGAGGTGTAGCCCTCGAGCGCTTGAAGCGCCGTGAGCGCCTGGGCTGGAGCAATGGGATCCTGCTCCGGGTGGCCTGAGCGCCGACGCAGGCGCGCGTCCGCCATGATGGGCAACGGCTGGAATCGGGCGATAGGCCAATCCGAGCCGATCCCCAGGACAATACCGGCTTCGCGGAGGTCACGGCAGCGCCACGCCCGGTCGGCCCGTACGGGACCGAGCCTGGTGGACCAATTGTCGCTGTGGTCTGCCAGCGAGTAGTGCGTGCAATGGCTCGGTTGCATGCTCGCCACTACGCCGGCGTCTTTGAAGCGCGCTACAAGTTCGTCGGGCACGGTTTCGAGGTGCTCGATCCTGTGCACAGTCCGGCGCAGGACATCCGATGGAACAACACCGCGAAGCGATTCCAGCGCCTCCAGCACGTGGTGCACTCCGGCGTCACCGATCGCGTGGGTCGCCGTCGGGATTCCGCGGGTGGCGAAGTAGCGGACGGCCGCTGAGTATTCTTCGGGCCGCGGCCAAAAGGGCGCCGTGGATTCGCCGTACAGGTCAGGTTCGTAGAGCCAGGCCGTTCCGTTGTCCACCGTTCCATCCACGAAGAGCTTGATGGCTTCCACGGACCAGCGTCGCCCGCCTTTACCCAGGGTGCGGGCGAGCTCCTTCCAGTCGTCTTCTCCGGTGCCGGGCATGCACCACGGTGCGGAGCGCAGCCGCAGCGGCAAGTCGCCGTCGGCCTCCAGCGCGTGGAAGAGAGCCGAGGATTCTTCACTGTGGTCCATGATGTGGCCGCCCGTGAGTCCTGATCTTGCGAAATCACGGAGCAGCCCGGCCAGCCTCGCCTTGCGCCTGGAGAAGGACTCCTGGGGAATATGCCGTTGCACGAGCTCCATGGCGGCGGCTTCAAGCAGGAGGCCGGTGGGGATCCCGTCCGGGTCGCAGACCACTTCCGAGGCCTGCTCGAACTCGTACCTGCCGTGGACGCCTGCCACCTCCAAGGCGCGGCTGTTGGCTACAGCCGAGTGCCCGTCAAACAACCGGATCAGTGCTGGTTTGCCGCCGCTGACATCGTCCAGCATGTTGCGGTGCAAAGGTTCGGTGCCGAAAGCGTTCGGGTTCAGGCCCCAGCCGCGCAACCAGTCGTCGTCGTGTGCTGCCTGGGCGCGGAGGAGCGACCGGACTTCCTCCAGCGTCGACGCGCCGGAAAGGTCGACACCGACCGTGAGGTCCAGGCCAAATACCGGATGGATGTGGCAGTCGACCAGGCCAGGGGTAAGCGTCGCACTGCCGAGGTCCACCATGCGCGTGCCCGCCTGACGCCAAGCCTGGGCGTCAGCGCGGCTTCCGACGGCGGTCACCGTGCCGTGGCTGACGGCGACCGCTTGGACCGGCTCATGGTGGGGGTGCTCGTCCAGGGTGTGGATGGTGTCGGCGAGGACGATGAGGTCAGGAGTCATGGGTTTCAAAGCTTCCAATCCGGGCGAAGACGTTGGGGCGGGCAGTCCGCAGGCGGCGGGCGATCAGCAGGCCTGCGAGGAAAACAATGGGTGTAACGGACAGCAGGATGGCGTTGGTGACGGCATCGGCAAAGGTCAGCAGTTCGATGTTGACGGCGATCAGTGCCACCACCCCGAAGAGCAGGACGGCCGAGGCAACGCTCACCGGGATGAGGAACCGGTTGGTTACCGCGGTGGGATTCCGGCGGAGGTACATGAACGCGGCCACCGACACGAGGCCTTGCAATGCCACAATCCCCACAATGCCTGGCGTGTTGACCCAGATGAGCAGGTGCTTGTACGGATCGGCATTGGCTATGGCACAGATCAGGATGACGACGGCGGCCAGCACCGTCTGGATCTGTCCTGCACGGTGCGGTGACTTGTATTTGGCGTGGGTCCTGCCAAGGAAGGCAGGAAGGATTCCGTCCTTGGCAAGCATGTAGACGTAGCGGTTGATGGCGTTGTGGAAGGCCAGCTGGGAGGCGTACACGCTGGTTACGATCAACACGTACATGACGGTCTCGGCCCAGGGTCCTACGTACTGGTTGATGGTGGCGAAGAACATCCCGTCGGCCAGTTCGCCGGCAGCGGTCACGACGTTTCCGTTGCCGTATGCCTGGATGACAGTCCACACAATGAAGGCGTAGAACACGGACATGAATCCTACGGCGATGTAGGTAGCCCGGGGGACCGACTTGTCCGGATCCCGGGCTTCGCGACGGTACAGGACCGTTGATTCAAAGCCCATGAACGCCGCGAAGCAGATGGCGAGAATGGCCAGGACGCCCGGGGTGAAGGCGTGTTCGGGGGAGAAGGAAGCGAAGCTGATACCTTCTGCACCACCGCGGGCCAGGATACCAACGCCCATGATGGCGAGGATTGCGGTCTCGGCGATGAGCATGACCCCCAGTACTTTGGCGCCAACGTCGATGCCGCGGTATCCGAGGAACCATACAGCTGCGATCGCGGCCAATGCCACCACGGGCCAGGGAACGTCCAGGCCGAAAAGTGTCCGAAGCATGGCCTGGGTTTGCACGGCGAACAGCCCGTAGACCCCGATTTGCAGGCAGTTGTAGGACACGATGGCGAGGATTGCCGAGGCAAGTCCCACTGTCTTGCCCATGGCCAAGGTGATGTAGGTGTAGAAGCCGCCGGCGGCTTTGACGTGCTTGGTCATCGCCATGAACGCGACGGCGAACACCAGCAGCACGGCGCCGGCAACGACGTAGCCCATGGGGGCGCCAATGCCCCCGATTCCAATGGCTACGGGGGCCACGCCGGCCATGACGGTGAGTGGGGCAGCGGCGGAGATCACCAGAAAGGCGATGCCGCCGGTACCGATGGCGTTCCGTTTGAGCCCGTTTCCAGCATCGGCTGCCGGAGGTCGGGTTTCCAGATCAGACATGGGGATCCTATGGGGGGTGAGGGAGGATTTTCGGGGAGATCAAAGACTTAAGCGAAAGGCTTTCGTTTATCGTAAGGGCTTGTGATCCGCGGCACAATACCCATCGGCCAACTTCTGGCTAGAGTCGTAACATCAACCCTGAATGGAGTAACCCATATGGCACGCCCGCTGGTCCCGCTGATATCCATCGACGCACTCGTCTCCGCCGCCCTGGAGTTGGTGGACGAGGCGGGGGACTTCAGTCTGCCCAAACTGGCCAAACGGATCGGCGTCAGCCAGTCCTCCATTTACAACCATGTCAGCGGCCGGGAAGAGATCCTTGAACTCATGCGCGGCCGCATCATCTCAGAGAGCACCTACGAACTGGACGTCCAGCAGGATTGGGAGGCGGCCCTTCGCGCCATTGTCCGCAGCTACCGGGACGCCTTTGCCCGGCATCCCAGGCTCGCGCCGCTGCTGGTACTGCAGACTGTCCAGGACCACCAAGTGCTCGGGCTCTACGAGGACCTGGCACTGGCCCTGGAAGCCGCCGGTTTCCACGGCCGGGATGTGCTGTCCGCGATTTCCACCATCGACAGCTTCGCGTTGGGCTTCGCCTTGGATCTGGCGGCCCCCGACGTCGTCTGGGCACCTCCACAGCAGGGATTCCCGGCACTCAGCAGTGCGTTGGCCAACGCAGGACCTGCTGACGAACGCGGCGAGGCGGCGTTCGAATTTGGACTTGAAATCCTCATGGCGGGCCTGCATTCCAGGCTCCGGACCACGGTTCAGTGAACTTTCTGCAAACGTGGTGGGAAGCGGTGGTCCGCGGGTTCACCCAGGCGCACACCACTGCCGTACCCTTGCCCGTCCTGCTTGGCATCCTCGCCTGTGCTGTGGTCCTCAGCATTCCGCGCGCCACGTGGCGTTGGTTCGGCCTTTACGTCACCTTCGTCCATGAACTGGGCCACGCCTACGCGGCACTCATGACAGGAAGATTCATCCACGGACTCCGGATCGGACTCGATCACTCCGGCCGTTTGGTCAGCAGTGGCCGGAGCGCCTTCGGTGCGGCGTGGTCCGGGTTCTGGGGTTATCCCGCACCGGCCGTCGTGGGACTGGGCCTGATCGCAGCGGTCAGCGCCGGGCGGTCGGGAGCCGCCATGTCGGTTGGGGCCTTGATCCTGCTGGTCTCCCTGATCTTCCTGCGGAACCTCACTGGGATATTCGTGGCCCTGGTGAGCGCCGTCATCGCCCAGGTCCTGCTCCTTTTCGCCACCCCAACCATCGTCAACTACGTGGTGTTGGCCCTGGGAGTAGCGCTGTCCGTAGGAGGGGTGCGCGACCTCTTCAAGCTCGCCGGCGTCCACGCAAGACGGCGTGAACGGCTGGCATCCTCAGACGCTTTCATCCTGGGCCGGACCACCGGAGTGCCTGCGTTTGTGTGGCTCTCCGGGTTCACGGTCGTCATTGCCGGCTGCGCGGCAACGTCAGCCTGGTTGCTGTGGGGGCTGCTCACCATTTAGCCGGCAAAGGTGGCGGTGGGGACGTACGACGCCGCAGGCTTTGGTTCAGGGGCTGCGGGCACTTGCCCTGTGGTCGCCTCAGGGTGTCCAATCCTCTTAAAGATTCGGAGCTCTGGATTCGAAACCACAAGCGTTCGGGCTCCGTGGCGGGAGAACATCCAGGAGATGCCATGTCTGCAAAGGGCGCGCGTGAAGCGGCAAAAGAGAGCCCCAGCGCGAATGAGGTCAGGCGCGGGGGGAACGGCGCGGTTTCTGGGCCGCGGAACCCCGCACAAATACGCAATGTGGCTTTGGTCGGGCATTCAGGTTCAGGTAAATCGATGCTGGTCGAAGCACTGCTCGCGGCCACCGGAGCGATCACCAGGATGGGCTCCATCAGCGAGGGCACCACAGTCAGCGATGCCGATCCGTCAGCCATCCACCAACAACGCTCGGTAACCCTGTCCGTCGCACCGATCCTCATTGGCGACATCAAGGTCAATCTGATCGACACACCCGGTTACACCGACTTCACCGGCGAATTGCGGGCTGGTTTGAGGGCCGCCGACGCAGCCCTTTTTGTTGTTTCCGCCGTGGAGGGAATCGATGGCGCCACCGTCGCACTGTGGGGCGAGTGCGAAAAGATCCGGTTGCCCCGTGCGGTAGTGATCAGCAAACTGGACCATCCCCGCGCAGACTTCAGTGCCGCCGTCGAGCGTAGCCGTGAGGCCTTCGGTGACGCCGTCCTCCCGCTGTATCTCCCGGTTGAAGGCAAGGGCAGCCTGACAGGGGTCCTGCACGGGTCCAGCGACCACCAGGCTGTCGAGGAAGCCAGGGGTCCTTTGATCGAGGGAATCATCGCCGAGAGTGAAGACGAAACCCTCATGGACAGGTACCTGGGTGGTGAAGAGCTGCCACTGACGGACCTGATCACCGACCTGGAAACCGCCGTGTCACATGGCAGCTTCTTTCCGGTCATGCCCACGTCGGCCGAAACGGGCCTTGGGTTGCCCGAACTGATGTCCTTGCTCACCGATGCCTTGCCGTCGCCCCTTGAACGGACGCCACCTGCAGCCATGACGCTCGATGGCTCGTCCTTGAAGACATTGCAGTGTGATCCCGCGGGCCGCCTCGCTGCCGAAGTCGTGCGGACCACTGTGGATCCTTTCCTGGGCAGGGTGTGCCTGGTCCGGGTCTTCTCGGGAACACTGCGCGAGGATTCCTCCATCCACATCGGCGGCAGGGGACTGGCAGACAGGGGCCATGAGGACCACGACGCGGACGAGCGCATCACGCACCTGTACTCCCCGGTGGGATCCGCCCTCAAAGCCGTGCCGGAGTGCATCGCCGGTGACATCTGTGCCATCAGCAAACTGGCAAGTGCCGAGACAGGCGATACCGTCTCGGACCGCGAAGCTCCGCTCCTGATCGAGACCTGGAACATGCCCGAACCCTTGATGCCGATTGCCGTGGAGGGAGCATCCCGAAGTGACGAGGATGCGTTGGCCAAGAGCATAGGCAAGGTGGCGGCCGCGGATCCGACACTGAGGCTTGAACGCAACCCGGACACCCATCAGCTCATCCTCTGGTGCATGGGAGAAGCACATGCCGAGGTGATCATGGACCGCTTGCGGAACCAGGGCGTGAAGCTGCAGACCGTGGACATCATTACGCCCCTGCGGGAGACGTTCGCCAGCAAGGCTGCCGGACATGGCCGCCATGTCAAGCAATCAGGTGGTCATGGCCAATTCGCCATCTGCGACATTGAGGTGGAGCCGCTGGCACGCGGGGAGGGCTTCGCGTTCACGGACAAGATCGTTGGCGGGGCGATTCCGGGTACGTTTGTCACATCCGTGGAAAAGGGTGTCCGGGCCCAGATGCTCAAGGGTGTGTCTGCAGGATTTCCGGTGGTGGACATCAAAGTAACGCTGGTGGGTGGAAAGACCCACAGCGTGGACTCCTCCGATGCCGCATTCCAGGCGGCAGGCGCCTTGGCGCTGCGAGAGGCTGCTGCCGCCGCGAAAATCCAACTCCTTGAACCCGTGTCATCCGTGGTCATCAGCGTTCCCGACGACTACGTCGGCGCTGTCATGAGCGATCTCTCCGGGCGGCGGGGGCGGGTGAACGGCACCAACGCCATCGAAGGGGAGGGGACGGAGATCCTCGCCGAGGTGCCGGACCAGGAGCTGCTCCGGTACGCCATCGAACTTCGTGCCCTCACAGCGGGCACAGGACATTTCCGGAGGTCGTACCTTCGCCACGAACCACTGCCCAAGTAGATTCAAGCACCTGGATTCAAGCACCAGCCGTCAAGAACGCAGCCACCTCAGGTGCCAGGGACGCCCCAGTTTCAGCCGCGGTCCGCTTCTTTCCCTTGACCGCGAACGAATGGTCACCGCCCTCGCACCACTGCAGCTTCGCCGTCGGGCCAATCCTGGACACCACGCCTTCCAGGATTTCCGGCGTGGCGAACGTATCCCGCGTGCCCTGCAGGAAAAGCATCGGGACGGTTATTCCGTAAAGGTGTTCATCGCGGAGCTTCTCCGGTTTTCCCGGGGCATGCAGCGGGTAGCCAAGGTAGATGAGTCCCTGTGCGGGCATGCCTTCCGCCACAGCCATGGAAGCCATCCGCCCACCGAACGATTTACCTGCAGCCCACACGGGTTTACCGTCCGACAGCTCCGCAGCTACCTCCATCACAGCCCGCCATGTGGCGATGGCAAGCGGCGGACGGTCCGGGAACCGACGCCCCGCTTCGCGGTAGGGAAAGTTGAAACGGAGTGTGGCCACACCTTCGTCCGCCATGGCTGAGGCGAAACCCTGCAGGAAGGGGTGTTCCATCCCCGCCCCTGCGCCATGGGCCACCACCAGAGTGGCAAAACTTTGTTCGGGCTGGAGATAAAGGGCGGAAACGTGGGTGTCAGCGACGGCGACGGTCATTGCTGTCTCGTTGGTGGGCATATGAACATCATTACCCAAAGGAACGGCAGGAGAAGAGCCCACCCATGAAACACACCCACGCAAATCCGGCGCCGGATGCTGACGCGGCACACCTTTACGGGGTAGCTTGTGCCCATGGCGAGTGAAGCAACCACGGTTACCGTGCCCGGTCCGAACGGCCCACGTGAAGTCAGGATTTCCAGCCCTGGCCGGGTCATGTGGCCGGATGCGGGGCTGACAAAACTCGATCTCGCCAATTACCTGATCGATGTTGGCGAACCATTTGTCGCAGCCAACGGCAACAGGCCTGTCAGCCTTCAACGATACTCAGGAAATATTGACGGAGAGATGTTCTTCTCCAAGAACCCGCCCAAGGGCGCCCCGGACTACGTTCGGGCCGTCACTGTGACCTACCCCAGCGCGCGGTCCCACCCCCAGTTGGTCATCGACGAACCTGCGGCAGCCGTGTGGGCGGCACAAATGAACACGGTGGTATTCCATCCCTGGGCGTCCAGGGCCAATGATCCCGACAACCCCGATCAACTAAGAATTGATCTCGATCCCCAGCCAGGGACAGATTTCGACGACGCCATTCCGGCTGCCATCGAGCTTCGCTCCGTCTTGGAGGAGGCCGGTTTGACGGCGTTCATCAAGACATCGGGTAACCGTGGTCTGCATGTTTACGCGCCCATCCATTCCAAGCACGAGTTCCTCGAGGTCCGCCACGCCGTGATCGCTGCCGGACGCGAACTGGAGCGCCGCATGCCGGACAAGGTCACCACGGCGTGGTGGAAGGAGGAGCGCGGAACGCGGATCTTCGTGGATTTCAACCAGGCCAACCGGGACCGGACCATCGCTGGCGCGTACAGCCCGCGGGCTGTACCGACAGCACAAGTATCCTGCCCTTTGACATGGGAGGAACTGGAGAACGCCGACCCGGGAAAGTACACCATCACCACCGTTCCCGACCGTTTGAAGAAGGTGGGCGATCCGTGGGCAGCCATGCACGATCATCCAGGTGACATTGATGTGCTGCTTACATGGTGGGAACGTGATGTCCGGAATGGCCAAGGCGAGATGCCGTTCCCGCCCGAGTTCCCCAAAATGCCCGGCGAACCCATGCGTGTGCAGCCGAGCCGGGCGCGGAAGCCTGGCGAGTAGGCCGCACACAGAACGCCCCTGCTCGTGTTCCTATTCGAAGCGGGAAGGATCGCCCGTACCGCGCCGTACCACCTCGGCCACCCCGCTCGAGAAATCGATCACGGTGGTTGGTTCCGAACCGGTGTCTCCGGCATCGATCACGCCGTCCACCTGGTTGTCCAGGCGCTCCTTGATCTCCCATCCTTGCGTCAGCGGTTCTTCCTCGTCAGGCAGCAGGAGCGTGCTGGACAGCAGGGGCTCTCCCAGCTCGGCGAGAAGCGCCTGCACCACTTTGTGATCCGGGATGCGGACGCCGACTGTTTTCTTCTTGGGGTGCAGCAGCCGCTTGGGAACCTCCCTGGTGGCCGGCAGGATGAAGGTGTAGCTGCCGGGTGTGACGGCTTTGATGCTCCTGAAGATGTCATTGTCCAGCATGACGAACTGGCCCATCTGGGCGAAGTCCTTGCAGACAAGAGTGAAATGGTGCTTGCCGTCGAGCTGCCGGATGGTGCGTATCCGATCCAGCGCTTCCCTGTTTCCGATCTGGGCGCCCAAGGCGTAGCAGGAGTCGGTAGGGTAAGCGATCAGACCGCCGTCCCGCAGCATATTGACCACTTGGCCGATGGCGCGTGGTTGAGGGTCTTCCGGGTGCACATCAAAGAATCTGGCCATGGAAAGAGCCTACGACAAAGCTACGACAACACGTCCTTGTTCAAGAATTTCGCATAGGCGGCGGCACCGCACACCGCTATATACGCGGACTGCAGCAACGCATTCTCCCCGAACGACGTCCAGGCGATCGGTTGCCTCAGCAGATCAGCAAACTCCAGCCAGTGGTGGCTGAACAGCCACGGATGCAGCCAGTCCAACTGTGGCAGGTTATCCAGCACCTGGGAGGTGACGGACAGGACGATCGTGGCCGCCATGGCGCCGACCGGCGCGTCAGTGAAGGTCGAGATCAGAAGTCCAATCGCCCCCAACCCCATCAGGGACACAGTGATGTAGGCAGCGATCAGCATGGTCCGGAGGGCGGATTCACCCACGCTCACAGTGTCGCCGGACAGCAGGGTCACCGGACCTACGGGGAAAAGGACGACGCCGGCCAACGCGCCTGACGCTGCCACCGTTGCCGTGGCAGCACAACAGAAGGCGATCGTACCGGCATATTTGACCAGCAGCAGGCGAATGCGTCCGGCCGGTGCCAACAGCAGGTACCTCAAGGTGCCCAGGTTCGCTTCCCCTGCGATTGTGTCTCCTGCCACCACACCTATGGTGAGTGGGAGGAACAAAGGCACGCACACCACCAGCGCCGTGACGGCCACGAAGAGCCCGTTCTGGGTAATCCTGTCAAGGAACAGCGGACCCCGGCCGGGGGTTGCTGGCCGCGACGACAACTTCACCGCTACAGCGATCAGGATGGGCACGGCGGCCAAGGCAATCAGCATGGCCCAGGTACGGAGCCTGCGGAAAAGTACTGACAGTTCAGAGGCAAGGAGTGCCCACCCTGCCCGGGGACGGGCGGTGGCAATTGAAGTACCAGCAGCGGTTTCAGCCGGCAACGTCGAACCCCTCTCCGGTCAGGGACACGAAGCGTTCTTCCAGGCTGGCGTTCTCCACGGTGAATCCGCGGACACGCACGCCTCCTGTGACCAGGGCGGCCACTATTTCCTCCGGTGCCATGCCGTTGAGCCCGGTGCCCGTGAGCGTACCGTCGCGCCCGGATGCCTCGTTCCCTGGGATGCCTGTACCGGTCGCATCACCCGGGACCAAACCCAGGCGCGACAGGACCCCTGCTGCCTTGCCGACGTCGGGCGTGTGGATGAGGACATGCGACTCCCCGGAGGAACGCAGCTCGTCCAGTGGTCCTTGCGCCACCAGACGGCCGGCGCTCATGATGCCTGCGTGCGTGCACATCTGCTCGACTTCGGCCAGCAGGTGGCTCGAGACAAAAACTGTTGTACCGCCTGCGGCGAGTGAACGAACCAAGGCGCGGACTTCACGTGTGCCTTGTGGATCGAGTCCGTTGGTCGGTTCGTCCAAGACAAGCAGTTCACGCGGCCGCAGCATCGCGTTGGCCAGGCCGAGCCGCTGTTTCATGCCCAAGGAGTAGGCTCGGACCTTCTTTCCGGACGCGTGGCCAAGTCCCACACGTTCCAAGGCGTCATGGACACGTTGCCGCCGGGTTAATGACGGCGCATGGCGGTCGGCCGAGTCCAGGCGCATCAGGTTTCCCGCGCCTGTGAGGAACGGATAAAAGCCTGGACCCTCTACCAAGGCACCTACGTCCGGCAACACAGAGGCCAAGGACCGTGGCATCTCCTTGCCCAGGACGCTGATGTCCCCGCTGTTCGCCGTGGCCAGTCCAAGCAACAAGCGGATGGTGGTGGTCTTTCCTGAGCCGTTGGGTCCGAGGAAGCCAAAAACCGACCCACGCGGAACGGCCAAATCAATTCCGTCGACGGCCGGGCGGTGGCCAAAACGCTTCACCAGTCCATGCGTTTCGATGGCAAGGCTGTACATGCCGCCCGTGTGGCTTTCCCGGGCGCCAAGGTCGGTCACGGGGCGGTCACTCCGCCGGAACGTTTGACTGAAGCGCAGCCGACTCAAGCCGCTCCACCGGCACCATACCCGCATAGATGCGGCCGTCGTCGAGAAGCAGCACGCTGAGCAGCGATGTCGTCAGGGCGTGGCCGCCTGATACAGGCTGAAGCGCTTGCGCGAGTTGCGGGCTGGTCAAGAGTCCGGCCGGCGCAAATCCAGCCGGGAGGGAGATCACAGCGTCCCAGCCAGAGCCTATGACCGTTGCACCATCATACGGCTGGCCCGGGTGTGGCTGGTCGGCCGGGCCGGATGGTGCGGGCAGCGGCCGGGACGGGACCGGGGCGGGAACCACCTTTTCGTTGACAGTGGCGCCCTGGGGCGGCACGAACTCAAACAGTGAGGCGTCCGGTGCGGCCAGATCCAACCGCGTGTAGGCCAGTGCGTAAGCAGGCTCGGACTGGCCGTTGGCCCTCACTTCGACGCCCAGGGGGAGGCCGGTTTGGGAATCAACATCAATGGCCACGGAGTCCACCAAGGTAGCGGCAGACCGGGGGTTCAGGAGGAGGCGATAGGCGCTGCGACCGGCTACCGAAGATGAGCCACCCACACTCACTTCGGTGCTGGCGTCAATGGCAGCCAGGAAGCGGGACGCCAAGGCTTCGGGGGTCGGGAGGCCGGGGTGGGGCGAAGCAGCTTCGCGTGACTCGGTGGGAGCTGTCATCAATGACGGCGGGATGCTCCAGTGCGTAGCGCTGTTGTCCGAGGAGTTATAGAACCACGCGTCCCCTCCGTTCAGCACGAGGTCACGCTCAGCCATCCGGTCCAGGATCTGCAGCCGCGCTTTCGAAGGGCCATCGACGTAAACCCGTGCGGTGTGCGAGCCTGTCAGGAACTCCACGGCGGACACAGCTCCCGGAGCAACCCCAGGGCCGGCTGCAGTAATCCCGGGAAGTCCCAGCTCCGCCGTTTGTTCCAACGTCCCGGAGAGCCCGCGAACCTGCGTATGCGCGATCATTGCCAGGACCTCGTCCGCCGTCTTGGGCGGCAGGGAGCCGGTTGCGCCCGCTTGCACGGCACCGAACAGCACCGCCATGCCGAAGACAAGGCTTATCAAGAGCGCCGGCAGCCACCGCTGCCTGGCCCGGGTCATTGTTACCGGCCGCCGCACATCAAAGGCATGAATCCAGACTACTCCCGTTGGCTGTGGGCATCACCCAGGTTCATCACTGCTGGATCAGTTGACGCGCAAGCTTGACCGCCCCGAAAACAGGCGCCTGGGGGAGTATCCGGACCAACGACGGATCTTCCATGGACACTTTCCGCGCTACAGCCGCGGCAAGCTGGTCCTGGTTGACCAGTAACGCCCCAGCCATCACCAGGGGGAGATCCAAGCCGAGTTCGCCCAGCACCTGCCTGGCCAGGGACGCCAGGGAGTGGGCTGCCTCCGCCTGGATCCGCAAGGCTGCAGGGTCCCCGTCATGTGCCAATTCAAGGACGAGCGGGGCAAGTCCCGCCCAATGGTCGGGCTCCGGCTTGGCATAGAAAAAGTCCATGAGCTGCAGGGCGTCCACGCTTGCCGTGGCGGCCATCAACGACTGGACCAGCGGGCCCGGTTCAAGTCCGGCGTAGTATTCCCGCAAGGCCTCGCGGACGGCGTCGCGGACCACTGAGTATCCGCCACCCTCGTCGCCGAGCAGGTAGCCGTATCCTCCACTGCGGGCTTCCCGACCCTCACGGTTCCTGCCCCAGGCAACCGAGCCGGTTCCGGCCACCAGAACCACGCCTGCTTCGAGACCGGCCGCAGCGAGGATGATGCGTGTGTCATGGACCACCTCGATTTTGGCTCCCGGAAAATGTTCCGAGAGGAGAGCCGACAGGACAGCGCGGCTCGCGGGGGTATCAGCTCCAGCCGCTCCCGCGCAGACTGCTGCAACACCGCCGCCCACTCGGGCAGCAATCCGCCGCAGTACTGCGTCCGCGCCCTGGTGCCCTACGGAAGAAAGGTTTGCGCGTGCTTCAGTGATCTCCAGCCGGGCATCATTGCCCACCCCGGGAAGGCGGGCGTCGTCGGAGATAACCGCATGGGTTTTTGAACCACCGATGTGGAGCCCGAGGACCAACGGCGCAGGGTTTGTGCCGCCGCTGCCCACGGACTGCTGCATTTCCTCCAAGTGACGTCCCTTCGTCTCCGACCAACAGGCCCAGCCAGGACCAAGCTGCTTTGGATCGGCCTTTGCTCCACCCGAGCTTGGCCTTCTCAAGATTGGCCCCCTCAAGATTGGCATAGACCAATCACCTTGTCTACAGGTAGTTTGTCCCGTATGTCCGCTGACACTACGCCTGTAACGCCTAAGTACTACATGGTCAAGACTGAAATTCTTGCCTTCATCACCGGGCTGCGGCCCGGTACGCTCATCCCCACCGAGCGGGCGCTCGCGCAGACCTACGCGACGTCCCGCACCACCGTCAGGCTGGCCATCAGCGAGCTTGTCGCGGAGGGAAAGCTGGGCAGGATCCAAGGGCATGGCACTTTCGTCGCACCACCAAAGGTGACACATGTGAGGCAGTTGACCTCGTTTTCCGACGACGCCCGGATGCAGGGACTCAACCCTGGCTCCACCCTGGTGGCACTGGAGGTCACCAAGGCAAGCCCTGAGGTTGCTGCACATCTGGGCCTGGGCGAGGGAGACCAAGTCACCAGATTGGAACGCATCAGGCTGATCGAGGGGGCCCCGCTGGCCCATGAGGTTGCCTGGCTTCCAGGAAAGCTTCCGCGGTTCAAGACCAACCTGGCCAGGACGGGTTCGCTGTACGCGGCTCTCCGGGACGTTTACGGGATCAGCATCGCCGAGGTCGAGGATACGGTCGAAACAGCATTGGCCGGCCCGGGTGATGTCCGGATACTGGGGATCGAAATGGGTGCGCCCCTCCTGGTGGTCAACCGGCTGGCGCGCGACAGGCAAGGAACACCCGTTGAGTGGACACACAGTACCTTCCGCGGAGACAGGTTCCGTTTCGTGTCCAGGGTAAAAGCTGAAAGCTGACCGAGGCAGTCCCCGCACTGCGTGGGCGTCTTCACGAAGAGGCGGAGACGCCCACGCGATGGAGGGTCCTGTGCACGAAATCGGCGCTTGGCTGTCCATAGGCCGCAACGATCCTGGTGAACAATTCGGCACCCTGCATTCCGGGCCAGTCCTCGGGAAGGAATGACGGCGGGAGCCCTGGGTCCAGATAGGGAATGATCCGCCACCGGTCGATGCACCGGACGTAGGCAGCAAATGCGGTGGCGCCGGGCTCCACCTCCGGTTCGACGCCAATGACTGCAGCTGCGTGCTCGCCGATGAAATCCCGGTGGAGTTCGGCCACCGCTTCCAGGTCCCACCATTTGGATGCCGCTTCCCGGAGGCTGCCACCCACCAGGGGTGTCCCGGCCACGAAGATCGTGGTCGAGTCGCGCAGCTCCAGGTCCGCCAATATTTCCTCCACCTCCACACGGAGGGAGTCCGGGCAGATCCACAGACCGGCCGCTACCGTCCCGCAGCCAATCCAATGCAGCCTGCGCCGCAGTTGATGCCGCTTCTCACGCTCGGTCTCGGGGATGGAGAACGAGATCAAGCACCACGGGTCCGTGGGCGACATGGTCCGGGGGTTATAGATCCGACGGTCGCCGCGGGCCAGCATGGTCGCTGCGCCTTCCGTCAAGGTGAATCCTGGAACTCCGTCCCGGGTTTCCTGCAGCAGGACGTCCTTCTTCCGCAAGCGGCCCAGTGCCGTCCGCGTGACAGTTTCCGATGTCCCCAGGGCGTCCATGAGCACCACAATGTCCTTGGTGGACATCCATCCACCGGCGTCGCGCAAGTACAGGCCGATGACAGTGCGCAGCAATGATGTGGTGCTCCCGGGCCGGGAGTCCATGTCATCGAGGACGGCGCTCATTTCGGGCTCACAGCAGTTCAGTGAGGGCGTCGCGGATGGCTGCCACTCCCAGCTCGACCTCGGCGTAGCTGGTGCTCAGTGGGGAGAGGCCGATGCGCAGGCCATGCGGGGGCCGGAAGTCGGGGATGACTCCCTTTTCCCAGAGCCTGGCCGTGACCTCGGCGAAGAGGGGGTGGTCCACGGTGATGTGTGAGCCGCGCTCAGCCGGATCCCGCGGGCTGACGATCTCTGCACCGAGGGGCACAAGGAGTTCTTCGGACAGCGCGATGGCGTATTGAGTGAGCTTGATGGACTTTTCCCGGACGGCGTCCATGCCCACGGACGCGATGAGTTCCACCATGTCCTTGAGCGGTTGCATGGCCAGGACCGGGGGTGTGCCCGTGATGAAGCGGCGGATGCCTTGTGCCGGACGGTAGGCCTCGGTCATCCCGAAGGGATTGTCGGCACCCATCCAGCCCCAGATGGGTTGCTGCAAACGGTCCTGCTGTGAGGCGTTGACGTAGGCAAAAGCCGGTGAGCCCGGCCCGCCGTTGAGGTACTTGTAGGTACAGCCGACGGCGAGGTCGACGCCCCAGGCGTCCAGCTCCAGTGGGACGGATCCGACGGAATGGCAGAGGTCCCACAGCATGAGCGCACCGGCTTGGTGGACTTTGGCGGTGATGCCCTTGGCGTCGGCGAGGTATCCGGAGCGGTAGGCGACGTGGCTGAGGACCACGACGGCGGTTCGCTCACCCAGGAGCCCGTCGAGGTCGGCGGCGCGGACACCGCTGGCGGGATTGGCGGCGATCCACTTGATCGCAGCCCCGCGTTCCTTGGCGATTCCCTCAATGATGAACCGGTCGGTGGGGAAGTTGTCCCGGTCGATGATGATCTCGTCCCGGCCGGGCTGGGCGTCCACGGCCGCGCGGATCATCTTGTAAAGCATCACGGAGGTGGAGTCACCCACTGTGGTCTGGCCGGGGGCGGCTCCCAGAGTCACTTCACCGATGCGGTCGCCTACCAGGGTGGGCTCGTCCATCCACTGTTCGTCCCAGCCGCGGATGAGCCGGCTGCCCCAGGCGTCGTGCACAAAGGAGGCAAGGTTCGCTGCCGTTGCCTTCAGTGGGCGTCCGAGTGAGTTGCCGTCCAGATATGAGGTGAGTTGCCCGGCGTCGGGAGTGTAGAAGGCGTCCCGCCGGGCGGCGAGGGGATCGGCGGCGTCCAGTTCTGCCGACGTCGGCAGTTGGGTTTGGTGTTGGGGCTGCTGTTGCGTGCTGGTCATGGCTTCTCCTGCGGAAGTACCGGGCGGCGCCGGGCGGTGGTTTGCTTAGTTGCCGATTTCGGTGCGGACGGCGTAGAGCTCGGGAAAGAACGTCAGGTCAAGGGCGCGTTTGAGGAAGTCGACGCCGGACGATCCTCCGGTGCCAACCTTGAAGCCGATGGTGCGTTGGACTGTCCTGAGGTGGCGGAAACGCCAGGCCTGGAAGTTGTCTTCGATGTCCACCAGGTCTTCGCAGGCCTCGTAGAGTCCCCACGGGGTGTCATCCGATTCGTAGATCTTCTGGAAAATGGGCACGAGTTCCTTGTGGAAGGTCCAAGGCTCGCTCTTGTCGCGATCGAGGATGTCCGCCGGGATGTCGTAGCCGGCGCGGGAAAGGACCCCGAGGAACGCGTCGTACAGGGTGGGCTCCTCCAGGAGCGTGCTGAGCAGGGCGTGGGCTTCGGGTTCACTTTCGAACACGCGCAGCATTCCGCGGTTCTTGTTGCCCAACAGGAATTCGACACCGCGGTACTGGTAGGACTGGAAACCGGAGGAGCTGCCCAGGAATCCGCGGAACTGGGCGTACTCGCGCGGCGTCAGGGTACCCAGGACGGACCATTGCTCGGTCATGGTGCGCTGGATGGCTTTGACGCGGGCGATGCATTTGAGGGCTTTGCCGAGGTTGTCCGCGTCGAAAAGCCTGCGGGCCTCGAGCAATTCGTGGAGCACCAGCTTGAGCCAGAGTTCGCTGGTCTGGTGCTGGATGATGAACAGCAATTCGTCGTGGTGTTCCGGCTTGCTGAGCGGGTGCTGGGAGCTGAGCAAATGGTCAAGGTCCAGATATCCGCCGTAGGACATGGCGTGCCGGAAATCGGTGCGGACGGTGTCCTCGATGTCGCGGACGCTCTGGGCGGAGTGGACTGCGGGCTTTTCCATGACTTGAGATTATCACTTCCATGACGCACGTCAAGAGATTGATTTTCACGTTGCTCCACCCGAAGAAGTCCCATTCCCGTAGGCTGGCTTCCATCTGTTGGGGAGGGGACAAATGTGGATTCCATAGGCGACGCCGTGAGGCCGGTGTCCATCTACCTTGACGTCGACGGCGTGGTGAACCCCTTCAGCCCGATGGGAACCACGGACTGGGGTGGCGATTGGAGCATCGCCGACGCCGGCATCCTGGAGGTGGCCTTCGCCCCCGAAGCCGTGGCTGAGCTCAACGACCTCGCCCAACATCCCGCTGCCAGATTCGTTTGGCTGACCACCTGGGAGCGCCTCGCGCCTGAATTCCTGTGCCCGGCCATCGGCTTGCACGGCCAGGACTGGCCCGTTCTGTCAAGCCAAGGCTGGGACGAGGGGCCGGAATGGTGGAAGCTCGTGGCCCTGCAAAAGGACCTGGCCGCCACAGGAAGCGAACGAATTGTCTGGCTCGATGACCAGCTCAGCCAGGAGTCGGACGCCCGCTCATGGGCTGAATACCAGCAAGAGCGTGTGCTTTGCATCTCACCGGATCCCCGCAAAGGGTTGAGCCGTGGCGAGCTCGCGGCTGTGCGCAGGTATCTGGGGTGAATCAGGGATCGCATACGTTTGGCCGCTCAGGGTATGGCACGTAGGATTCTTAAGGTTTCAAGCCCGCCAGAGTGAATCCCGCAAGCAGCGTCAGTTGAACAATTGCTGAACTATGCTGTGGATGGCAGGTATGGGGAAGTGAAACTGCTGAACGTCGACTCTGCAGATTGGGCAACAGGTGGATATCACCTTCATGGTCGCGCTGGTAATAGCGTTGGCCCTATTCTTTGACTTCACCAACGGGTTTCACGACACAGCCAATGCGATGGCCACGCCTATCGCCACGGGGGCGATCAAGCCCAAGACGGCCGTTGCCTTGGCCGCGGTGCTCAACCTTGTGGGCGCCTTCCTGTCCACGGAAGTGGCCAAGACCATTTCCGGTGGGCTGATCCGCGAAGGCTCCGACGGCATCCACATCACGCCGGACATCATCTTTGCCGGACTTATGGGCGCCGTCCTCTGGAACATGATCACCTGGCTCAAGGGCCTGCCGTCGAGTTCGTCCCATGCACTTTTCGGCGGCCTTATCGGCGCAGCCGTGGTGGGCATCGGCTTCCACTCCATTAACTTCGAAACCGTGCTGCAGAAGGTCATCCTTCCCGCGCTCTTCGCGCCGCTGATCGCTGGCGTGGTTGCGTACATTTGCACCCGTCTGGCATACGCACTCACCTCGCGGCATGATCCCGAAACCGGCGACAAGCTCACGCAAAAGCGAGGCGGATTCCGCACGGGCCAGATCTTCACGTCCAGCCTGGTGGCCCTCGCGCACGGTACCAATGACGCGCAGAAGACCATGGGCATCATCACGCTGGTTCTCATCGCCGGTGGTACCCAGTCGCCCGGAAGCGGCCCCCAGTTCTGGGTTATCGCGGCCTGTGCCTTCGCCATCGCGATCGGCACCTACGCCGGCGGATGGCGCATCATCCGCACCATGGGATCCGGCCTGACCGAGGTCAAGCCCGCCCAGGGCTTCTCGGCCGAAACCAGCACCGCATCGGCAATCCTTGCGTCCTCGCATCTGGGTTTCGCCCTGTCCACCACGCAGGTTGCTTCGGGCTCCGTGATCGGCTCCGGGCTGGGCCGCAAAGGCACCTCTGTCCGCTGGGGCACCGCTGGCAAAATCGCCCTTGGGTGGCTGTTTACCCTCCCGGCATCGGCGATCGTCGGTGCGTTGACCGCCCTGTTGGTCGGTGTCGGGGTGGTGGGCGTGATCATCGCCGCCGTAGCGGGAACCTCGGCCGTGGTCTTCATGTTCGTGGTTTCCCGGAAGTCGCACGTTGGGCACCACAACGCCGTCGAGGTTGAAGAGGCCGGCCACGCCGTCCGGTTCCGCAAGAAGAAGAAGTCCCGAAAGAACACCCCAAGCAAGGACGTGCAGCGATGAAATGGTTGGAACTGCTGCAGGTAGCCGGCGTTACCCTCCTGGCCGCCGTGACACTCGTGGTCCTGTACTCCCTGGGCGTGCGGCTCACGGCGATTGCCGGCGACGCCCAGCAGAAGTCCCCGGTCCTGGTGCGGTCACTGGCCTACATCTGCTTTGGATTCTGCGGGGTGGCCGTACTTTTCGGCATCTACCTGATTGTTCCGTACTTCGGAAAATAGCAACGGCTCTGGCAGCTTCGTCCATTCGGGAGAATAATCGGCAGTGTAGCCATGCATATGGCTGCGTGGTCGTGATCCGGCAGATACGGGGCTGTCATGAAGTGCACATCCCGAAGCCGCCCGGCAGGACTTGCGCTGGTCCCGCTCCTGCTGCTGGCCCTTTCAGCTTGCTTGCCGCCGTCCTCTGAAGGTCAGTCCCCACAGCAGGGTTCCGGGGTGCAAACGGCTGCTGCCTCCGGGCCGGCCAAGTCAACTGCCGACGCTCCTACAGCGGCGCAACCTGCCGGCCCGGCCGGTCCGGCAGCGCCACAGGAAAACGCGCCTGTGGTTCGATGGATCCCCGTGGGGCCCGTCGGACCCAACGATCCCACCTCCGGTCAGCGGTACCTCCTTTTGCAGCAATTCCAGTGCGACGCCCTTGCCCGCAGCGTTGAAGATGCCCAAGACGCAGCCGTTTGGGTGGCTGGTGCTGCTGTCTGCCGTGCCGTGCAAAGCGGCAGCCGGGAGGACTGGGAAAGGGCGTCCAACGCGGTATCCGCCACTCCGCGGATACCGCAGACACAGTGCCTGGAGTTCAGGGTTGCGGCCATGTCGGCCTCCCTGGTGGCACAGCACCGCAGCAACCCTGATGCTGCCTTCAAGGTGGAACCCGGGCTGGGCGAGGCATGTCCCCGCCAATTGCTGGGCCTGACGGTGGTGGACGAGCAACTCAGGCCGGTTCCGGGAACGCCCCGGGCAGCTGGTCCCAGTTCGGGCGGCACCATCGTACGGCTTGACGGCTATTACGTCCGCGTTGGTGAGGTCCTGTTCGACGACGTGCCGGCAGACGTGGAATTCGTGGGGGACAGGGAAGACTACGGAACGCTGTACCTGCGGATGCCGCCCGCCCAAGGGCGGAAATCAATCCGGATATCGGTCACGGACACAGTGGATATCGCCGGTACAGCCACGTTCTTCTATGACGACGCCGGCGCCACCTCGAGCTCTGCGGACACCGGGGGAGCGACTCCCGTCCCCGAGTCCCCGACCACGTCTGTTGAAGCCTCCGCCACGGCCACGTCGTGAGCGACGTCCCGGAGGCTCCAGAGCAAAGCAACACCCGGTGGCAGCGGACCCTCGAGGTGCTCTCGGTCGTGGGTCCGCCGCTGACGGTTGTCACGGCTTTGCTGGTCTATTTCGGGTGGGCACGCACCGATGCCCAGGCCAAAGCGATGGGCTTGGACGTCAGCCTGTTCGGGTACACGGTCCAGGACTTCATGCTGAGGAGTATCCAGTCATTGTTCCAACCCCTGGCCTGGCTGGTGGTTATCGGTTTGTTGTGGCTGATGCTGGACCGGGCTGTGGCCCGCCTCCTCGAATTCCCGGGACAGCGGAGGAGGGTGCAGGTGACCGCCACGGTCGTTCTTTTTCTCGCTTTCGCATATGCCGCAGTGATGTGGATCGCCGTGACGACACGCCCTGGCCAGCCCGTCCTCTATGCACCTTTCCTTATTGCCGCAGGACTCGTTGTGGGCACCTGGGGACTGCGCGTGCGGCGCAGGGCTGCCGGGCCGTCAGCGCAGGCTCCCCGCGCCACCAAGGGCACCCTTGAGGGGTGGTTGGTGTTTGTCCTGGTGACGCTGCTGCTGTTCTGGGGCACGTCCGACTACGCCCAGGCGCTGGGGCGGGGTGCCGCCGTCGACTACCAGGAACGTTCCCACCTGTTGCCCACAGCCGTCGTCTACAGCAAAGAGCGCCTGGCCGTCACCGTACCAAACGTCAAGGAGGAGTCGGCCGGTTCGGAAGCAGCACCCCTGTACAGGTACACCGGCCTGCGGTTGCTGGTGGTAAGTGGCGGACGGATCTTCCTGCTGAACGACGGATGGTCGCTGGAGCGGGGCAGGGTGGTGGTCCTGCCGGATAATGGGAGTGTCCGCGTGGAGTATGGGAACCCCGCGTCGGACTGACTAGTCTGGGGTTCATGTCGACATTCCAGTACTACGTGGCGTCCACCATCGACGGCTTCATTGCCTCTCCGGAGGACGACCTCGGCTGGCTCCTGCAGTTCGACAGCAACGACGACGTCAACGACGGCATCGGGCAGTTCATGGCCGGTGTTGGTTGCATTGCCATGGGCGGGGACACCTACAGGTGGCTCATGGAGCACGAACCCGGCAAATGGCCGTATCCGGAGATCCCGTGCTGGGTCTTCACCCACCACGAGTACTCAGCTCCCGCGGAATCGGATATCACCTATGTCCGGGGCGACGTCAGGGAATTCGCTCCGGACCTGGCCAGGGCCGCCAAGGACAAGAATGTCTGGTTGGTGGGTGGAGGTGACCTGGTGGCCCAATTCGCCGATGCCGGACTGCTCGACGAAATGATCCTCACGATCGTTCCTGTTGTGTTGGGCGCCGGAAAGCCGCTGTTGCCGCTGAAGGGCCCGACGCCGCCGCTTGAGTTGGTCTCGTCGAGGACACTTGGCGGGGCAGCGGTGGAGTTGCGCTACCGGCTGCAGCAGTCCGCGCGTTAGCGGCTGGTACCGGCCCTGGCGGAATTCAGTGGCGGTTGTCCCGGATCATGTTGGTGATGCGGGCTGTCGAAAGCCTCCGGCCTTTCTCGTCAGTGATGACAATCTCATGGGTGGCCAGGGTGCCGCCGAGGTGGATTGCGGTGCACGTACCCGTCACGGTACCGGTCGCCACGGAACGGTGATGGGTTGCGCCCACTTCAATGCCGACGGCGTGGCGTCCCCTTCCGGCGTGCAAAGACGCCGCAAAGGAGCCAAGGGTCTCAGCCAGCACCACGTGGGCCCCACCATGGAGGATGCCTGCTACCTGGGTGTTTCCCTCCACAGGCATGGTGGCCACCATCCGTTCGGCACTCATCTCGGTGAAACGGATACCCATTTTCACCACCAGGGTTCCCACCCCGTGCGCGGAAAGCCAATCGTGGAATTCTTCGGGCACCCCGGCCTCATTGAGTTGGTCGACAAAGCTGTTCGGCGTGAAATTGTCCATCATGCCAACTAGGCTGGCACCTGTGAGTGAAACAACCAAACCGGACCAGGTTCCAACGGCCCAAGCTGCTGCCATTGCAACAGCACCCGCCCCTTCTGCCACTGCATCCAGCGTCTCCGCGGGGGAGGGCCGGCCCAGGTTGCTGGTCCTGGACGGCCACTCCATGGCCTTCAGGGCTTTCTATGCCCTTCCTGCCGAGAATTTCTCTACGGCCCGGGGTCAGTACACCAACGCGGTGCACGGTTTTACGTCCATGCTGATCAACTTGATAAAGGACCAGAAGCCCACACATGTCGCGGTCGCCTTTGACGTTTCCGACGACACCACCTTCCGCAAGGCCGAGTACAGCGAGTACAAGGGCGGCCGCAATGCCACTCCTGCAGAGTTCGCCGGCCAGATTGGCCTCATTGCCCGGGTGATGGAGGCATGGGGCATCAAGACCATCGCCATGCCCGGATACGAGGCTGACGACGTCCTTGCGACGCTTGCCTCGCAGGCGGATGCCGCCGGTTTCGAGGTATTGCTGGTCTCCGGCGACCGGGATGCCTTCCAGCTCATCAACGACAACGTCTTTGTCCTCTATCCCAAACAGGGCGTCAGCAACATTCCCAAGATGGATGCGGCCGCCATCGAGGAGAAGTACTTCGTTAAGCCCGGTTTGTACTCGGACCTCGCCGCGCTTGTCGGCGAAACCGCAGACAACCTGCCCGGAGTTCCAGGCGTTGGTCCCAAGACGGCGGCCAAGTGGATCAACCTCTACGGCGGGCTCGAGGGAATCCTGCAGAACCTTGATTCCATCGGCGGCAAGGTGGGTGGAGCACTCAAGGAGAACCTCGACAACGTCAAGCGGAACCGCAGGCTGAACCAGCTGCTCACTGACCTGGACCTGCCCATCACTTTGGAAGATCTCCACGAGCCACGTCCTGACCGGCAGGCCATCGAGGAACTCTTTGAGGAACTCGAATTCCGCACCCTTCGCACGCGGCTTTTCGACCTCTACGGGGACGACACGGCCGGGGCTGCGCCGGACACCATCGATGCCCCCGAGTTCCAAACACTCACGGACGCCGCCGGCCTCGAGGCCTTTTTCGCAGCCGGATCGGGCGTTCGTTCGGCCCTCGCCGTGCAGTTGGTCCCGGGCCGGGTGGGCGACGACGCCACTGCGCTGGCCATCGTCCGTGCCAATGGTGCAGCCTTCATTGAGCTGACAGGCCTGGACGCCGCTGCTGAGGAAGTGCTGGCCCGCTGGCTGCGCGACCCGGAAGAAGCCAAGGTCCTGCACGAGTTCAAGTCGGCACTCAAGGCCCTGTACAACCGTGGCCTGGGCCTGGAAGGGGTCGTGGATGACACGTCCATTTCCGGGTACCTGATCCAGCCCGACCGCCGCAGCTACGACCTCGCCGAACTCGCACAGGTCCACCTCAAGATCTCCCTGACCACGGCCGCAGCCCAGTCCGGACAGCTGGAACTGGATCTTTCCGGTGAGACGGACCAGGCTGCCGCTGCAGCGCTCGTGCAGCAGGCCGCCGTCGTACACGCGCTCAGCAAGCACTTCGAAAAGGAGCTTGCAGACCGTAAGGCCGACGCCCTGCTCACCACGTTGGAGCTACCTGTGGCCCGCGTGCTGGCCCAGATGGAATTGACGGGCATCTTCGTCTCCACGGACCGCATGGATGAACAACTGGCGGACCTCACCAAGGTGATCCAGACCGCCCAGGAACAGGCGTTTGCGGCCATCGGGCACGAGGTGAACCTCGGTTCGCCCAAGCAGTTGCAGACGGTCCTGTTCGAGGAGCTGGGCCTGCCCAAGACCAAGAAGATCAAGTCCGGTTACACCACGGACGCCGCGTCGCTTAAAGGGCTCCTGGAAAAGACTGGACACGAATTCCTGGTGCAGCTCATGGCTCACCGTGAATCGTCCAAACTGGCCCAGATGGTTGAGACGCTTAAGAAATCTGTCGCCGACGACGGGCGGATCCACACCACGTACGCGCAGAACATCGCCGCCACCGGCCGCATCTCTTCGAACAACCCGAACCTGCAGAACATCCCGGTCCGTAGCGAAGAGGGCCGCCGGGTCCGCAGCATTTTCGTGGTGAGCGAAGGATATGAATGCCTGCTGTCCGCTGACTATTCACAGATCGAAATGCGGATCATGGCCCACCTTTCGGGCGATGAAGCGCTGATCCAGGCGTACCGGGACGGCGAGGACCTGCACCGTTTCGTGGGTGCACGGATATTCAACGTCGCGCCGGAGGAAGTCACCAGCGCAATGCGGTCCAAGGTCAAAGCCATGTCGTACGGGTTGGCCTACGGCCTCACTTCCTTCGGACTGTCAAAGCAGCTGGAAATTTCCGTGGATGAGGCCCGGACCCTGATGAAGGACTACTACGACCGCTTCGGTGCCGTGCGCGCTTACCTCGACGGCGTGCGGGATCAAGCCAGGGTTGATGGCTACACGGCCACCATCGAAGGCCGCCGCCGCTACCTGCCCGATTTGACCAGTACCAACCGCCAGGCGAGGGAAGCGGCGGAGCGCATCGCCTTGAACTCACCGATCCAGGGCTCAGCTGCCGACCTCATCAAGCGGGCCATGCTGGGCGTCTCTGCCGAACTCGCCAGCCAGGGCCTGAAGTCACGCATGCTGCTGCAGGTCCACGATGAACTCGTGCTCGAAGTTGCGCCGGGGGAGCGTGAAGCCGTGGAAAAACTGGTCATCGAACAAATGGGCTCGGCCGCAGACCTGTCCGTACCGCTCGACGTCCAGATCGGCGTCGGCTCAAGCTGGTACGAGGCCGGCCACTAGTCCGGGAACCTTTCACGTGATCCCTTGAGGGCGCGCCGCCGTGATGGTGGCGCGCCCTCAGGCGTCTGGCTAGGCTCGAAGGCGTGGCTGATCCCAATGTAAGAAACTCCGAAAAGTACTCTGTCCAACGATTCCCGGTTGTCGCCGACAAGAATGACGAAGGCTACAGCCGCTGCACCACCTGGGTGCAGGCCGTCTCCCATGGATTCCACCAGGAGCGGCGGGACGGCGAATACCTGGCCAAGACCCTGGCCGCCTACCGGACCGACAATCGCGAGCTGACCGGTGTCTACGTCAACGCGGATGTTCCCGAGCGTTCGCTCGGCGCGGATGTCCCGGTGGCCACCTACGCCACCATGCGCAAGTCCCTGAACATCGGCTTCGGGCGCCAGCTGGAGTCCAACCTGATCACTGCCGTAACCGTCCGTGGAACCCACAGGCGCAACGGAATCCTTCGCGGCATGATCACCGCAGACCTGGAAGGCGCCAAGGACGACGGCCTCGCCATGGCGGCGCTCACCGCCTCCGAAGGGTCCATCTACGGTCGATTCGGCTTTGGCGTCGCTACTTTTGAACGCAGCATCAAAGTCGACACAGGCCCGCGTTTCCGGCTCCAGGGACAGCAGGAAGGCGTGGTTGAAGTCGCCGATCCTTCAGTCCTGCTGGACGTTGCGCCACAAATCTTTGAGCGGGTCCAGAGGCTTTCTCCGGGTTCGGTCGACCGGCAGGAGTACTACCGGCTGGTGGCATCCGGTTCGATCGGGCAGGACGGCAAGCCCGACGCCTCCGTGCGTTGCGCCCTGCACTACGACCCCTCAGGAACGTTGGATGGCTACGTTTCCTACCGTTTCAAGGGCTGGGACCACAAGCCGTACACCATGGAAATCGTGGACCTGGTCGCCGCAACCAACGCCGGCTATCGTGACCTCTGGCGTTTCCTGGGCAGCATCGACCTCATCGATGAAGTGACTTGGGCCGAGGCGCCGGTGGATGATCCGCTGGCATGGGCCCTCGAGGACCAGCGGTGCATTGAGGCTTCCGAAGTACGTGACATGCTGTGGCTCAGGATCCTGGATACACGGGCCGCTTTGGAGGCCCGAAAGTACCCTGCGGCCGGCCGCCTGGTTATTGAGGTCACCGACTCTTTGGGCTTGGCGGGCGGCACCTGGCTTCTGGAATCCGACGGCGGTGCTGCCGCCGTCGTCAAGGATGCTTCGGGTGAGACGCCGGACCTCAGCATGGATGCGGCAGACCTCGCTTCCATCTACCTGGGTGCGGTATCGCCGGTGACGCTGGCCGCCGCCGGCCGCATCCGCGAGAACACTCCCGGCGCCGCTTTCCAGGCCCAGCAGTTGTTCACAGTGGAACGGTCCGCTCACTGTCTGACACACTTCTAGGCAGTACCACCTTTTTTACAACCACATAGCTAAAACGTCAGTAAGGACATCCATGGGGGATTCCAAGCGGCGGCCTTTGGCCCGCCGTCGATCAGTGCTGCTTGGAATGGCAGGTTTGGCGACTACTGTCCTGGCGGGATGCGCGGACACCGGGTCCGGGCCGGTCGCTCCTGACAAAGATGTGGCATCGGAGCAATCGCGGCCAACCGGTCCCGCCACGCCCCCTCCGTCCGTCTCTGCCAAATCAAGTGAACAGGCTGCTGCTGCCCTCGCGCAGCCAACCGCTAAACCCCCGGCGGTGCCGGACAAACAGAAGATCCTCGCGGAGTTTGCGGGCAGGCAACCCAAGGAGTGGGGTTTGCATGTCACAGGAGTCGTCAACGACTCTCCCGCCAAACAGGTGGCCTTGACGTTCGACGCGTGCGGTGGGCCGGGTGGTTCAGGGTGCGACCAAGCACTGCTGCAGACCCTGCGCAAGCTCCATGTACCCGCCACACTCTTTGTCAACAGCCGCTGGATCCACGCCAACCCCGGACTCGCCGCGGAGCTGGCAGCGGACCCGCTGTTCGAGCTCGCCAACCACGGAACGTCGCACCTTCCCTTGTCCGTCAACGGCAAGTCCGCCTACGGAATCACCGGAACGGCGACAGCGTCCGCGGCCTACGACGAACTCATGGGCAACCAGGCCATCATGCTGGACACGTTCGGAAAGTCCCCGCGGTTCTTCCGCCCCGGAACGGCGTTCTACGACGACGTCACGGCCGCCATGACGCACAGGCTCGGCATGCTGCCGGTCAACTTCACTGTCAACGGCGACGGCGGTGCGACCTTTCCTGCGGCCACCGTCGCCACCGAGGTGGGCCGGGCCGGGCCCGGGGACATCGTCATTTCGCACTTCAACAAGCCGGCAGGAGCTACAGCGGAAGGCTACGGGCGCGCCTTGCCCCGGTTGCTGGACAAGGGCGTTTCCTTCGCGCGGCTCGGGGATGTCCTGAAGCCATGACCCGCTTTTGACCCTGCTTTGCCAATGCGACTAGAATAAACGGGCGTGTACTACGTGCATGCATCCATTTTGTACTAATCCACAAATCAGGATGACCCGGCGATGTGCCGCGTTCTGCCGTCCGGACCCGGGCGGCAGCGGTTTGCCTGACCGACTAACTATCCACAACGGAGCCCCTACTACATGACCATCACCTCCACCGAGAAGCCCGGTACCCCCGTAGTCGCCATTAACGACATCGGTACCGCTGAGGACTTCCTCGCAGCTGTCGACGCCACCATCAAGTACTTCAACGACGGAGACCTCGTCGAAGGTACCGTCGTCAAGGTCGACCGCGACGAAGTTCTGCTCGACATCGGTTACAAGACCGAAGGTGTCATCCCTTCCCGCGAGCTTTCCATCAAGCACGATGTTGATCCCGGCGACGTTGTCGCCGTTGGCGATCAGGTCGAAGCTTTGGTTCTCACCAAGGAAGACAAAGAAGGCCGTCTGATCCTCTCCAAGAAGCGTGCTCAGTACGAGCGTGCCTGGGGCGACATCGAGAAGGTCAAGGAAGAAGACGGCGTCGTTACCGGTACCGTCATCGAGGTTGTCAAGGGTGGCCTCATCCTGGACATCGGCCTGCGCGGCTTCCTGCCCGCATCCCTCGTCGAGATGCGTCGCGTCCGCGACCTCGCTCCGTACATCGGTCAGCAGATCGAAGCCAAGATCATCGAGCTCGACAAGAACCGCAACAACGTTGTTCTGTCCCGCCGTGCATGGCTCGAGCAGACCCAGTCCGAGGTTCGCTCCACGTTCCTCAACAAGCTGGAAAAGGGCCAGGTTCGTCCGGGCGTTGTTTCCTCCATCGTCAACTTCGGTGCCTTCGTGGACCTGGGCGGCGTGGACGGCCTCGTTCACGTTTCCGAGCTGTCCTGGAAGCACATCGACCACCCGTCCGAGGTTGTCGAGGTTGGCCAGGAAGTCACCGTCGAGGTCCTCGAAGTGGATCTGGACCGCGAGCGTGTCTCCCTGTCGCTCAAGGCTACGCAGGAAGATCCGTGGCAGACCTTCGCCCGCACCCACGCCCTCGGCCAGGTTGTTCCGGGTAAGGTCACCAAGCTGGTTCCGTTCGGTGCGTTCGTTCGCGTCGAAGACGGCATCGAAGGCCTCGTCCACATCTCCGAGCTGGCTGTCCGCCACGTTGAGCTCGCAGAGCAGGTTGTCTCCGTTGGCGACGAACTGTTCGTCAAGGTCATCGACATCGACCTCGAGCGTCGTCGTATCTCCCTCTCCCTCAAGCAGGCAAACGAGGGCGTTGACGCCGACAGCACCGAGTTCGATCCCGCTCTGTACGGCATGGCCGCTGAGTACGACGAAGAGGGCAACTACAAGTACCCTGAGGGCTTCGACCCCGAGTCGAACGAATGGCTCGAAGGTTACGAGACCCAGCGCGCCGCTTGGGAGCAGCAGTACGCTGACGCCCAGACCCGCTGGGAAGCCCACAAGAAGCAGGTTGCCCAGCACGCTGCCGACGACGCTGCTGCTGCAACGTCCGGTGAGAGCGACTCCGGCACCACCAGCTACTCCTCGGAGCCGGCTGCTGCTGAGTCCAACGCCGGTACCCTGGCATCCGACGAAGCCCTCGCCGCACTGCGCGAGAAGCTGACCGGCAACTAATTCCGCTTTCCAGTACGGGATGTGCTGAATAGCCAAAGAAGGACCCCTGCCTCCGGGCAGGGGTCCTTCTGCGTTAATGCATCCGCTGTCAGCGGGGGACATCAATCCATTCGCTGCCTTCCGGTCGTAGCTCCGCACTGCCGGCCGTCAGGGAAGCCACCCGGGACCGGGCGTCGGCGATGCTTTGGGGCTTGTCCTCCAAAGCCAGGCGAAGGATGGCGTGCCTGGCCTCATATCCGGTCTCCGCCATGACATACCCGGCGTTGCGCAGTTCATTTTCCACGCGCCCGGCATCAGCGTGGTCCACCTCTACGGCGCACAACCGCAGCCGCCGCCGCTGGACCAGCGGAGCCAGGTCCAGCGCCGTCGAGACCGATTCCGAGTAGGCGCGCACCAGCCCGCCTGCCCCCAACAGAATTCCGCCAAAATAACGTACGACGACGGCGGCGACGTCGCTGAGGTCGAGCACCCCGGGTGCCGACTCACGCTTAATAAGGGCTTCGAGCATCGGTATGCCCGCTGTACCTGAGGGTTCACCGTCGTCGTTTGATCGCTGGATCATCCGGTCCGGTCCGATGACGAAAGCGGAGCAATGATGGCGGGCATCGTGGAACTCCCGCCTTAGTCCGGCCACCAGCGAGCGGGCGGAATCCTCATCAGGAGCCCTGCGGAGTACGGTGATGAAGCGTGACCGGCGGATTTCCAGTTCGTGGCGGAAATCGGAGCCTGCCGGGAGCGTCGTGTACTGGGTCGCGCGGCTTTCTTCCTCAATTTCCACCGCTTCAGTCTAGTGTTGAGGAGTGCTGAAAATCGGACTGACGGGCGGCATCGCCTCAGGTAAATCACTGGTGGCATCCAGGCTCCGGGAGCTGGGGGCACTGCTCATCGACGCGGACGTTATCGCCCGCCAGGTAGTGGAGCCCGGGACACCTGGCCTTGAACAGGTTGTTGAAGCTTTCGGTCCCGGCATCCTGGATCACGACGGCAGGCTTGACCGGCCGAAGCTTGGCTCAATAGTGTTCCGCGAACCGGCCCGGCGCGAAGTCTTGAACGGCATCGTCCATCCTCTCGTCCGCAAGTCCGCGGCGGCCATCATGGACGGTGCCGGCGCGGGCGACATCGTGGTGCAGGACATCCCGCTCCTGGTGGAAACCGGGCAGGGCAGCAACTTCCACCTGGTACTGGTGGTGGATGCCCCTGATGAGCTTCGTGTCCAACGGATGGTGGAGCTTAGGGGCATGACGGCGGAGGATGCGCGTTCCCGCATGGCCGCGCAGGCTTCTGCGGCGGAGCGTCGTTCTGCCGCCGACGTCGTTCTGGACAATTCCGGCAGCCGGGAGGATCTGCTCGCGGCAGTCGACGCACTGTGGGAGACGCGTCTGGTGCCCTTCGCGGAGAACATCAAGAATGGAGCCCGGGCGCCCCGAACCAAGGGCCCCGTCATAGTTGCCCCGAACGGCGAATGGCCCCGGCAGGCCGAGCGGCTTGCGGCCCGTATCTCCATGTCCGCTCCTGACGCGGTGCTGTCCGTGGACCACATTGGATCGACATCGGTGCCGGGCTTGGCCGCGAAGGACGTCATCGACCTCCAACTGGCAGTGGCCGACCTGGAGACGGCCGACCGGATCTCACCTCTGCTCGGTGCTGCCGGTTTCCCTGCCGTGCAGCACGTTCGTGAGGACACCCCTAAACCCACCCATCCGGCCCCGGAGTCCTGGCAGAAGCGGTTCCATGCCAACGCCGATCCCGGCAGGGCCGTGAACCTTCACGTTCGGGTGGCCGGATCGCCCGGCTGGTATTTTGCGCTTCTGTTCCGTGATTGGCTGCGCGCCGAGCCCGCAGCCCTCACCGCGTACGAGGCCCACAAACGCGGGCTGGCTGCGCTGCACGCAGGGGACCCTGATACCGCTGCGTATGCGGATGCCAAGGAGCCGTGGTTTTCCGAGGTCGCCTGGCCGCAGATGGGGGAGTGGGCCGAACGCACAGGGTGGACACCGCCGTCGTATTCATCTTCCGCTGTGCGCAAACGCGGACAGTAGCTGTCCGGGGGCGGGGGTAGATTTGATGTATGAGCCTTGCCCAGGAAATCAACCGTGTCGTCGCACCTTTTGAAGTTGTCAGCGACTATAAGCCCGCAGGCGACCAGCCAACTGCCATCGCCGAACTGACCGAACGCATCAACAACGGTGAGAAGGACGTGGTCCTCCTCGGTGCCACTGGTACGGGCAAGAGCGCCACCACGGCGTGGCTCATCGAACAGGTCCAGCGACCCACCTTGGTGATGGTCCAGAACAAGACCCTTGCAGCACAGCTGGCCAACGAATTCCGGGAGCTCCTGCCGAACAACGCAGTTGAGTATTTCGTTTCCTACTACGACTATTACCAGCCTGAAGCCTATGTGGCCCAGACGGACACCTTCATCGAGAAGGACTCGTCCATCAATGAGGAAGTTGAGCGGCTGCGTCACTCTGCCACCAACGCCTTGCTGACCCGCCGCGATGTCATCGTGGTGGCAACAGTGTCCTGCATCTACGGCTTGGGCACGCCCGAAGAGTACATCGCGGGGATGGTGACGCTCCGTAAGGGAGCGGAAATGAACCGCGACCACCTCCTGCGGAAGTTTGTCTCCATGCAGTACGCCCGCAATGACATGGACTTTCACCGGGGTACCTTCAGGGTCCGCGGCGATACCGTTGAGATCATTCCCATGTACGAGGAACTTGCCATCAGGATCGAGTTCTTTGGCGATGAGATAGAGAACATCCAGACACTGCATCCGCTGACCGGCGAGGTCATCCGGGACGAAGAAGAAATGTACGTCTTCCCCGCGTCCCACTATGTGGCCGGTCCCGAACGGATGGCGCGCGCCATCAAGCGTATCGAAGACGAGTTGGCAGACCGCTTGAAGGTCCTCGAAGCCCAGAACAAGCTGGTGGAAGCCCAGCGGCTGCGTATGCGGACCACCTATGACCTTGAAATGATGCAGCAGATGGGCTTCTGCAACGGAATCGAGAACTACTCGGTGCACATTGACGGCCGCGAGCCCGGCACCGCACCGCACTGCCTTCTGGACTACTTCCCGGATGACTTCCTGCTGGTGGTCGATGAATCCCACGTGACCATTCCCCAGATCGGCGCCATGTACGAAGGCGATATGTCCCGGAAGCGGAACCTGGTGGACTTCGGTTTCCGCCTGCCCTCGGCCATGGACAACCGACCACTGAAATGGGATGAGTTCCTGGAGCGCATCGGCCAGACGGTCTACCTCTCGGCCACGCCGGGAAAGTACGAGCTCGGCAAGGCCGACGGCTACGTTCAACAGATTATCCGTCCCACGGGCCTCATCGATCCCGAGGTGGTGGTCAAACCCACCAAGGGCCAGATCGACGACCTGTTGGGCGAGATCAGGATCCGTACGGAGAAGAACGAGCGCGTTCTGGTGACCACACTGACCAAGCGGATGGCCGAGGACCTCACCGACTACCTGGTGGGCCACGGCATCAAGGTGGAGTACCTGCACTCAGACGTTGACACCTTGAGGCGTGTGGAGCTGCTCCGGGAACTTCGCATGGGCGTGTTCGATGTCCTGGTGGGCATCAACCTGCTCAGGGAAGGCCTTGACCTGCCGGAGGTCTCCCTGGTGAGCATCCTCGACGCCGACAAGGAAGGCTTCCTGCGGTCCTCGACGTCACTGATCCAAACCATCGGCCGTGCCGCACGTAACGTTTCGGGCCAGGTCCACATGTACGCCGACCGCATCACGGACTCCATGGCGCACGCAATAGATGAAACCAATCGCCGCCGTGCCATCCAGGTCAAGTACAACACCGAGCACGGTATCGATCCGCAGCCGTTGCGCAAGAAGATCGCCGATATTACTGATCAGTTGGCCAAGGAAGACGCAGATACCCAGGAGCTGCTCAACAACAACCGGCTGGCCAAGGGCGGCAAGCGCGGGAAGGCTTCCGCGAAGGGGGCCGCAACTGTCCGGCAGGACGGCCTCGCAGCAGCGCCGGCAGAAGACCTGGTGGGCCTCATTGAACAGCTCACGGAACAAATGCATGGTGCCGCCGCCGAACTGCAGTTCGAGGTAGCTGCAAGAATCCGTGACGAAGTCAAGGAGTTGAAGCGGGAGTTACGCCAGATGCAGACTGCCGGGCACGCCTAGGGTATGGTTTAAGGCACGTAGGGGAGTATCCCAAGCGCTAGGTTCGTCAGCACGCAAGGCATGGTTGCCTCGCCGGGCCTAGCGGGTCGCCATGTCAGAGCATTCAACGCTCCAAGGCGGCCGGAGAGACTTACACCGTTTTCCCGTACCCTGCGAAAGGCCCTTTAATGGAGCTCCCTGTCTGGTTCGAGGTCGGCTCGTTCGTCGTCCTCGGAATTATCCTCGCTGTCGACCTGTTGTTGGTCGTCAAGCGTCCCCACGAACCTTCGATGAAGGAAGCCGGCCTGTGGGTCGCTTTCTACGTGGCCTTGGCCATGGTGTTCGCCGGGGCCATGTTCTACTTCACCGGACCCGAGTACGGAAGCCAGTTCATTGCGGGCTGGGTAACTGAATACAGCCTCAGCATCGACAACCTGTTTGTCTTCATCATCATCATGGCTCGCTTCGCTGTGCCTCGTAAGTACCAGCAGGAAGTGCTGATGGTGGGTATCATCATCGCCCTGGTTCTCCGCGGTATCTTCATCGCCCTGGGCGCCGTGGTGATTGAGCAGTTCAGCTGGGTGTTCTACATCTTCGGTGCCTTCCTCCTGTGGACCGCCTGGAAGCAAGCCAAGGACTCCGGTGAGGATGAGGAAGAAGGGGCCGAGAACCCCTTGATTGCCCGTCTCCGCAAGGTGCTTCCGATGTCGGAAAAGTTCGACGGCGGCAAGTTGCGGACCACTGTTGACGGCAAGAAGGTCTTCACCCCCATGCTGATCGTCTTCGTGACCATCGGCCTGACCGACCTCTTGTTCGCAGTGGACTCCATCCCCGCGATCTTCGGTCTGACCCAGAGTGCCTTCATCGTTTTCACGGCCAACATCTTCGCGCTGATGGGCCTTCGCCAGCTCTACTTCCTGCTGGGCGGACTCATGACCCGTTTGGTGTACCTGAAGCACGCGTTGTCGGTCATCCTGGCCTTCATCGGTGTGAAGCTCGTACTGCACGCCATGCACGTCAACGAGCTTCCCTTCATCAACGGCGGCCACCACATCGAGTGGGCTCCGGAGATTCCCACGTATGTGTCGCTGGCGGTCATCGTCGGTACCATCATCGTGGCCGTAGTGGCCAGCCTCCTGAGCCCCGCTGCGCGCCAGGCCAAGCTCGACACCCGGCTTGAGGAAGACGCACGAAAGAGCTTGAGCGAAGCAGAGTAACGTCAACGAAAGTTGTAGTCTCATGGGGTGACTACCTCCCCAACAACGGCGCTGGACCCAGAACGGGTTCAGCGCCGTAGTGTTCTCCTGCTCAGTGCGTCCCAGCTCCTCAGCGGTATCGGCAATGGAGCGACTCTTTCCATTGGTTCCCTGCTGGCCGTGGACCTGTCGGGCTCCGAGGCATGGGCAGGTTCCATCACTACCGTGTTGACGTTGGCGGCGGCCATTGCCGCCCTTCCCCTGGCACGGTTGGCCGAAGCACGTGGACGCCGGGTGGGGCTGGTCACCGGCTTGGTGGCTGCCATGATCGGGGCACTCCTGTTCATCGTTGCCGTCATGGCCACGTCATTCCCCATCCTGATGCTTGGGGCAGCGTTCCTGGGCATGGGCACGGCAGCAAATCTCCAGGCACGGTTCGCCGCCGTAGACCTCGCCGAGCCTGAACATCGGGGCAGGTCCCTGTCCACGGTCGTCTGGGCCATCACCATCGGAGCTGTTGCCGGCCCGAACCTCATTCAACCAGGCGCCCTCGTGGGCGAGGCTCTCGGACTGCCGCCCATTGCCGGGCCGTTCGTGTTTTCCGCGGCAGGGCTCTTACTGGCGTCGCTTCTTCTGTTCCTGGGCTTGAGGCCGGATCCGTTGCTGCTTTCACGGCGGCTGGCTTCGAGCGCCGGCGGTCATGGTGATACCGGCAGCCTCCCCGCCAGGGGCACGATCAAGTCCGGCTTGCGTGCCGTTCGTTCCTCCCCGCTGGCACTTCTGGGCCTCTCGGCCGTCATCGCCGCCCACGGAGTGATGGTGGCGGTCATGTCCATGACGCCGCTTCACCTCCAGCAACTGGTAGGCGGATCGCATGCAGGCCACCATGGCGCAACCACCGACAGTACGGATGCTTTGGTGATCATTGGGGTCACCATTTCGCTTCATATTGCCGGCATGTTCGCGTTGTCCCCCCTGTGGGGTTGGCTGACGGACAAGGCCGGACGGCTGCAGACGATTGCCATCGGACACGGCCTGCTGCTGGTGGCCGTGTTCATCGCAGGCTTCGGGCAGAACGAACCCACACTTGTCACCGCAGGGTTGATCCTCCTGGGGCTGGGCTGGTCCGCGGCGACCATCGCTGGTTCGACGATGCTGGCAGAGAGCGTCAGTCCGGATGAGAGGGTCACCGTCCAGGGAGTCTCGGACACCTTGATGGGCGCTGCAGGGGCACTGGGCGGTGCCACCTCCGGACTTCTCCTCGCTTGGATTGGCTACCAAGGGCTGAACATGGCGTCCAGCCTCGTGGCCGCAGCAGTCCTCGCCCTGACCCTGGTCATGGCTTTCCGGCGCCGCTCGGGCGTGAGCAGCAGCTGACGCGCTACCTCGCAGTCAGCGTGCGCTGCGGACCATGCCAAGGAGCCGTTTGAAGATGCCCTCGCCATCTTCTGCGATTCCATCGTGATGGAAATCGGACGTGACCCATGCCTGGAGTCCGCGAACGGCAGCGGCGGTTTCCAGCGACAGATCGTGATCCACGTAGATATCGTCCTTGTACACGGCGGCAGCGACGGGGACAGCGTTGGCGGCCAACGTGGCGGTATCGTACAGCGGCTTCCAGTCTTTGCGGGCCGCCAGGAGTTCCGCTACGTCGCGCAGGGGTACAAGGGAGGGGTCCTGCTCGAAGTACCACGGATAGACCATTTCCCCGGTGAGCAGCGGCTTCGCGGCGCCTGGCTCGAATTCCGGATATTCCTCCAGAACCCGCCACGCTGCCCAGTTGGTTGCCTCGCCCTGGCCATAGATGGACTCGTGCAGCACCGCGTACAGGGGGTTGGCCGCCCTGCTGACCAGACCGCGTACTTGTTCAAGGAACGCTTCTGAGAGCCGCTCCCCGTCCAGGGTGTCGATGAACGCGTCCTCCAGAAGATAGTGGAGCGCATCCACACGGGTGTTTCCGCCCAGGAACGAGCCGACCATTTGGAATCGTTCCGGGGTCAACCGTTCACCGCTTGCCAGGCACTCGGGAGTCTTTTCCAGGTGCCTGACAATCCGGGTAACTTTTTCACGGTCTTCCGGGTACCACCCGAAGTAGTCCGCGTTCCGTGCAGCAACACGCTTGAAGGTTGCTTGGTAGACCCGGTCAGCGGGTCCTTCCAAGGGAGCCAAGCCTCCGGTGATCAGAACCTCGCGCAAACCCTCCGGCGCGAAGGACAGATAGGTCAAGGCGCAGAACCCGCCGAAGGATTGGCCCATGACTGTCCAAGGTCCGGAGCCCAGGACGCCCCGGATGAATTCGGCATCGGCAACAATCGAATCGGCCCGGAAGTGCGTCAGGTACTCAGCCTGGGCAGCAGCGTCGCCACGAAGCTCCAGCGTTTGCCGTTCAACGGGGGTGGAAAGACCGGTGCCGCGTTGGTCAAGCATCAGGATGCGGAAATCCCGCGCCGCTGCCTTCATCCAGCCGGCGAGTGACGTAACCCGGTTTCCCCGTCCCCCCGGACCGCCCTGCAGGAACAGCAGCCACGGCAGCCTGGCCGCTTCTTCCGCTGTGTGCGCCGTGGAGGAGTACTCCCGGGCAAAGACCGTGATCGTTTCGCTGTTGGCTTCGTTGTCCCCGGGTGAATGCACCAGGGGGACGGTGAAGTAGTGTTCAACGGTGCGGACGCCGCGGAATTCGTAGCGGTTCAGGACGGTGTGTCCGTGCTTGGCAGATTGCGCTTCAGCCACGGGCGAAGGATCCCTCCGGCTGGCTGGCCTTCGCGCCGAAAGCTTCCAGGGCCTCACCGGTGAGACGGAAGGTGGACCATTCCTCCATGGGAAACGCGCCGAGGTTTTTGTAGAAGTTGATGGATGGTTCGTTCCAGTTCAGGACGCTCCACTCCACCCGGGCATAACCACGCTCGACGGCGGTCGCAGCCAAGTGGTGCAGAAGTGCCTTCCCGTGGCCCTCGCCGCGGGCGTCGGGTTCGACATAAAGATCCTCCAGGTAGATGCCGTGGACGCCTTCCCAGGTGGAGTAGTTCAAGAACCACAGGGCGAATCCCTGCACGGTTCCGGCAGCGTTTTCGGCGATAGTGGCATAGACCCTCGGGTTCTCGCCGAACAGCACCTCAGTGAGCTTTTCCGGGGTGTTCTTGACGGCGTCCGGCTCCTTTTCGTAGATCGCGAGATCGTGGATCATGCGCAGGATCGCGGGGACATCGTCAACAGTGGCTTGGCGGATAACACTCATGCATTCGAGCTTACTAGGGGAGTCCGTCTTGCCGGCTCCAGGCCAAGCCGGAAGTTCCGTAGCGCACAGGCGGCCGGCGATACTGCAGTTGCATGCCGTCCACCAACAGCGGCGGCTCAACAAAGCGCAGCGGTCCATACGGACTCGCCGTCTCCCCGTAAGCAGGTTGAGGCAGCGCGCCCGCGTGACCGTCCGCTGGTGGCGCCGGCAGTCGGAAAAGTTCTTCGGCGGTGCGTGCCAATGAGAGTGCCGCCATTCCGCCGGCCCCTGTCCGCAACCTCTCGGCCAACAGGGCCATGACGCCTGCAGCCACTCCGTATCCTGTGGCGTGGTCAAGTGCCTGCACCGGCAGCGCGCCTGGCTTCCACCCGTCGTCGTCCAGGTGCCCGTATACCTCAGCGATACCGCAGGCCGCCTGCACCAGGCTGTCGAAACCGCGGCGTTGTTTCCACGGCCCGGACCGTCCCCAGGCAGACAGCGTTACTACCACGAGATCAGGTTTTCCAGCCAACAGTGCCTCAACTCCCAGGCCGAAACGCTCCAGGCCGCCGTTGCGGTAACCCGTCACAACGACGTCGGCAGCAGAGACCAAGCCTTTGACGATCGCCAGTCCGGCAGCATCCCCGACATCGGCCACGGCAGATCGTTTGTCGAAACCGCCATCCACGAAAGCCTCTTCCAACTCCGGGAGGCCCGGCGGATCGATCCGCAACACGTCCGCCCCGAGCGCCCCCAGGAGCCTGGTCGCAGTCGGGCCCGCAATGACCCGGGTCAGGTCCAGGACCCTCAGCCCGGTGAGGGGCCGTTCCGGGTCCTTGGATGGCGCCCATGGTGAGGTGGTTGAAGACCCATGCGGGGCAGATGCTGCCAGGAACCGGATCCAAGGTTCGTCACGGAGCGCACGATACATGGGGGAAGAGACCCAATCCGAACGCCGCCGGACTGCCGTGGCAACGCCATTCTTGGCGTTGATGGCATTTTCGGCGTCCAGGGAAGTCATGGTCAGGAGTGTGCCGTCCACGTCCTGTGCGTCCTTCGCTTCCAGTGCGTCCATCAGCCGTGCCGCGTGGTGCGGATAGTTGGCGTGAAGGCGGATCCAGCCGTCAGAAGTCCGCCGGAACCCCGACTCAGGAGCGAAGCCCTGGGGTTTGGCGCCCGCGATCCTTAGGTGCCCCAGCGAATCGAAAGAGGCAGCAACCGGCCCGGACGATACTGAATAAGTCCCGGTAAAGCCCGTCAGGGCTTCAAGGGCAGTGGCCGCTGCCTGCACTGAGCCCAGCGCGAGTCCCTCGACATCCAGCCCACCGCCCCACCATCTTCGCAACCCCACCGGAATCATCGGGGTCACCGGGATTGCCGGCCCCAGGGCTTCCAGGCTGCGCAGGCTACCGGTCAGGTCAGGGACTGATTCCATGGCGGCTTCCGGTCAAAGCCTGTTGACGTCGGTCACGCGGACCACGGCTGTGCCACTCTCATCAGAGGCGGCCAGATCCACTTCGGCCGAGATGCCCCAATCGTGGTTTCCCGCGGGGTCGTCGAATATCTGCCGGACCTTCCATAGGCCTGGTTCTTCCGTGATGATCAGCAAGCCAGGTCCGCGCGCGTCCGGCCCGGTACCGATGTCGTCGTGTTCGTCGAAGTAGTCGTCCAGGACTTCTTCCCACCGCCCAGCGTCCCAGCCGGCGTCGGCGTCGAGTTCGCCCAGGGCGTTGGAATCTTCGTCCGCGAAGAGCTCAACCCTGCGGAACATCTCATTGCGCACCATCACCCGGAAGGCCCGGATATTGGAGGTCAACAGTGGCGGCGGGGGAGGAGGTGCGTCGTGCGGGGTTGGAGCCAGCCCGGAAGTCAGTTCCTCCCATTCGTCCAGCAGGCTGGAGTCAACCTGACGTACCAGTTCGCCAAGCCAGGCAATCAGGTCTTCAAGGTCCTCGCGCAGCAAGTCCTGGGGAACGGTTTGCCGCAGGGCCCGGAAACCGTCCGCAAGGTAGCGCAGGACGATGCCCTCCGAACGTGCCAGGCCGTAGAACTGAACGAACTCGCCAAAGTTCATGGCGCGCTCGTACATGTCCCTGATGATCGACTTTGGCGCCAGTTCGAAGTCGCCAACCCAGGGAGCCGCTTTTCGGTAGACCTCGAACGCCTCGCCAAGAATCCCCGCCAACGGCATGGGGTAGGTCACTTCATCCAGCATGGCCATGCGCTGTTCGTATTCGATGCCGTCTGCCTTCATGGCAGCCACAGCCTCCCCGCGGGCCTTCTTCTGCTGTGCCGACAGAATCTGGCGCGGCTTCTCCAAGGTCGACTCGATGACTGAAACGACGTCCAGTGCATAGGAAGGAGACTCCGGATCCAGCAGTTCCAAGGCTGCTAGGGCAAACGGAGACAGTGGCTGGTTGAGGGCGAAGTTGGCTTGAAGGTGAACTGTCAGCCGAACAGACCGTCCTTCAGCTTCCTGTTCCTCCTCCGGAATTCGTTCAACCACACCGGCAGCCAGCAGTTCGCGGTAGATCCCCAGAGCCTTCTTCATCAGCCGGAGTTGGGCAGGGCGGCTCTCATGGTTCTCACTGAGCAACCGCCGCGTTGCGTGGAAGGGGTCCCCCGGACGTTCCATAAGGTTCAGCAGCATCGCGTGGGTAACGGTGAAGCTGGACGTCAGTGGCTCGGGAATGGACTCGACGAGCTTCTTGAATGTTGGCTCGCCCCAGGAGACGAATCCTTCCGGCGGCTTCTTCTTTACGACTTGGCGGAGCTTTTTCTGGTCATCACCAAACTTGGCCGTCGCCTTGGCCATGGCCTTGGTGTTCTCCACCACGTGATCCGGCGCCTGCACTACAACGGTTCCGGCGGTGTCGTAACCGGCGCGGCCGGCACGACCGGCAATCTGGTGGAACTCACGTGAGTTAAGCGACCTGGTGCGTACGCCGTCGTACTTGCTTAAAGCGGTCAAAAGCACTGTCCTGATCGGCACATTGATGCCCACGCCCAGGGTGTCCGTGCCGCAGATGACCTTCAGCAGCCCGGCCTGGGCAAGCTGCTCCACCAAGCGCCGGTATTTGGGCAGCATGCCCGCGTGATGGACTCCGATCCCGTGGCGCACCAGCCGGTTGAGTGTTTTTCCAAAGCCGGCAGCGAATCGGAAGCCGGCAATCAGCTCGGCGATCCGATCCTTCTCGGCCCGGCTGCACATGTTGATGCTCATGAGGTTCTGGGCACGCTCGATGGCTTCCGCCTGGCTGAAGTGCACAACGTACACAGGAACCTGCTTGGTGGAGAGCAGCTCCTCCAGGGTCTCGTGGACCGGGGTCAGCTGGTAATAGTAGTGGAGCGGAATCGGCCGCTCCGCGGAACTTACCGTAGTGGTGGCCCGGCCGGTCAGCTCCGTGAGGCCGGTTTCGAAGCGCGAGACGTCTCCCAGGGTGGCGGACATGAGCAGGAACTGGGCCTGGGGGAGTTCCAGGAGCGGCACTTGCCACGCCCAGCCGCGCTGCGGATCGGAGTAGAAGTGGAATTCATCCATGACAACTGAACCGAGTTCGGCTGCCGATCCTTCGCGGAGGGCTATGTTGGCCAGGATCTCCGCCGTGCAGCAAATGATGGGCGCATCCTGGTTGACGCCGGAATCGCCGGTGATCATTCCTACGTTTTCCGCACCAAAGATGTCGCACAGGGCAAAGAACTTTTCAGACACCAGTGCCTTGATGGGAGCCGTGTAGTAGCTGCGCCGGCCACGGGCCATGGCCTCGAAGTGGGCGGCAATGGCAACCAGGGACTTACCCGAACCCGTGGGAGTGGCGAGGATGACGTTGGCGCCGGAGGCGAGTTCCATGATCGCTTCGTCCTGGGCCGGGTACAACTGCAGGCCGCGGCTTTCAGTCCACTCGACAAACCGCGTGTAGATGTCGTCCGGGTCCAGTGGACCTGTGGCGGTGGAACCAGGAAGCTGCTCAAGAAGTTTCATTGGTTTCCAGCTTAGTGCCCGGACAGTTTAGGCTCAGCCCAGCAGTGTTGCCCGGCTCAAGGAGGCCTTTATGAAGTGGAATCCATCCAAGTATGCCGAGTTCGGCAATCATCGGGACCGCCCATTTCATGACCTCGTGGCCAGAATCCAAGCCGCGGAGCCCGGCCTGGTGGTGGACCTGGGCTGTGGCCCGGGCAACATGACTGCCACGTTGGCTGACCGCTGGCCGGCTGCGCACGTTGTCGGGATCGACTCCTCGCAGGAAATGCTGGCCAAGGCCGAGCCCTTAACAGGACAATTCAGCGGGTTGGAGTTCATGCAGGGCGACATCGCTGAGTGGACGCCGGGCAACGATGTGGACGTTGTGGTGACGAACGCAGCCCTCCAGTGGGTTCCAGGGCACCAGGAGATGCTCGCCGGCTGGCTCGAGGCGTTAAGCCCGGGTGCTTGGTTTGCCATGCAGGTCCCGGGCAACTTTTCGTCGCCCTCCCACACCTTGATGCGCGAACTCGCCGATTCGCCCCGATGGCGGACGCAACTGGCCGGGGTCCTGCGTCACGATGACGCGGTGGGCAGCCCCGCGGACTACCTGGGCATCATGCTCGACGCCGGATGCTCAGCTGACGCGTGGGAAACCACCTACCAGCAGGTACTGACAGGTGAGGACCCGGTGCTGGAGTGGGTAAGGGGAACGGGACTCCGCCCCGTCCTGGCCGCCCTCCCGGCGCTGGAAGCAGATGCCTTCGAACAGGAATACGCGGCCATGCTGCGCGAGGCCTACCCGGCGACAGGCCACGGTACGGTGTTCCCGTTCCGTCGTATTTTCGCGGTCGCGAGGAAGAGCGCGTGAGTCACCAAATTCTCACGGCCAGCGGGAGGTCCGCACACCGTCATGCCTTGTCCCACGGTGGTGGCGCTGGTCTAATTCTCGGCATGGACCAAGGATGCAATCCAGACCTGCCGCCGACCGTGATGGACGTGCCTGCCAGGAGTTCATCATGACTCCCGCAGGGGAGTTCCCAGGGAGCTGGCGGCCCAATGCCGGCAGTGCCGTGGCGCTCTTTGAACAATTGCGGCTCCGCATCATCGAACTTGCAGACTCGGGCGTTCTCGCCGTGGGATCGAAGCTGCCGCCTGTCCGGAACCTGGCAGGCGTACTCGACGTAGCGCCCCATACGGTCGCGCGGGCCTATAAAGAGCTCGAAGCAGCCGGCGTTGTCGCTACCCGTGGGCGTAACGGGACAGTGGTGTGCGCCCGCGATGACCGGTGGGGAGCCCTGGCGGAAGTTGCTGCCCAGTATGCGGCCGCAGCCAAGGCCCAAGGCGCATCGTTCGCGGAGGCGGTGCAGCTTTTCGCTGCTGCTTACGATGCTGATTGATACCAATCGGTAGCATGTGAGGCACGACATGGAAATTCGAAGAAGTTTTCGATTAGCATTGGTGGGTGCCCAAAGCCTTAGCTGAAGATACAGCCATCGATTCCCTGAACAGCGGTTCCGTCGTTTCTGATAACAAGCCAGCCAAGCCGGATCTTTCCCGCCTGGTGGTCAAGGGAGCCCGGGAACACAATCTGCGCAACGTGGATCTGGACCTCCCGCGCGACGCCATGATCGTCTTTACCGGACTCTCCGGTTCCGGTAAGTCCTCCCTGGCTTTCGACACCATCTTCGCCGAGGGTCAGCGCCGGTACGTCGAGTCGTTGTCGGCGTATGCGCGCCAATTCCTTGGCCAGGTGGACAAGCCGGACGTCGACTTCATCGAAGGTCTCTCGCCCGCGGTGTCCATCGACCAGAAGTCCACCAGCAAGAACCCGCGTTCCACGGTGGGCACCATCACCGAAATCTACGACTACATGCGGTTGTTGTGGGCTCGCGTTGGCCGCCCGCACTGCCCGGTGTGCGGGGAGCCCATTACCCGGCAGACACCCCAGCAGATTGTTGACCAGCTCCTGGAACTGGACACCGGCACGCGCTTCCAGGTCCTCGCTCCGGTAGTCCGTGGCCGGAAGGGTGAATTCGTTGACCTGTTCAAGGAGCTCACGGCCAAGGGTTACTCCCGTGCCCGGGTTGACGGTGAACTGGTCCAGTTGAACGATCCTCCCAAGTTGGGCAAACAGTACAAGCACACCATCGAAGTCGTCGTCGACCGCTTGGTGGTGAAGGACGGGATCAGCCAGCGGCTCACCGATTCAGTGGAGACTGCCCTGGGACTGGCAGAAGGCCGCGTTCTGGTTGAATTCGTGGACCTGGATGCCGAAGATCCCGCACGCATCCGTGCCTACTCCGAGAATCTGGCGTGCCCCAATGAGCACCCGCTGGCCATCGACGAGATCGAGCCGCGATCCTTCTCGTTCAACAACCCCTTCGGCGCCTGCTCCGCCTGCAGCGGCATCGGTACCAAGTTGGAAGTGGACGAGGAACTGATTGTTCCCAACCCGGAACTTTCGCTGGGCGAAGGCGCTATCGCTCCCTGGTCCTTGGGCACCGCAACCACTGAGTACTGGAACCGCCTCCTGGAGGGCCTCGCGCACGAACTCGGCTTCTCCATGAAGACATCCTGGGAGAAGCTCCCCAAGGATGTCCGCAACACCGTCCTTCACGGCAAAGACCACAAGGTCGTAGTGCAGTACAAGAACCGTTTCGGACGGGAACGCAAGTACAGTACAGGCTTCGAAGGCGCCATCCAATATGTCCACCGGAAGCACGGTGAAACGGACTCGGACTGGGCCCGCGACCGGTACGAAGAGTACATGCGCCAGATTCCCTGCCCCGAGTGCAACGGCGCGCGCCTGAACCCGGCGTCCCTGTCGGTGCTGATCAACGGTAAGTCCATCGCCGAGGTTGCCGCGCTCCCCATGAGGGAATGCGCAGAGTTCCTGGGAAGCCTGACGCTGACCAACAGGGAGGCCCAGATTGCCAACCAGGTACTGAAGGAGATCCAGGCCCGCCTGACATTCCTGCTGGATGTCGGCCTGGAGTACCTCAACCTCGAGCGCCCTTCCGGCACACTGTCCGGCGGGGAGGCCCAGCGCATCCGGCTGGCCACGCAGATCGGCTCGGGACTGGTTGGCGTCCTGTACGTCCTGGACGAGCCTTCCATTGGCTTGCACCAGCGCGACAACCGGCGCCTCATTGAGACACTCACGCGGCTTCGGGACCTGGGCAATACGCTCATCGTGGTCGAACACGACGAAGACACCATCCACGAGGCCGACTGGGTTGTGGACATCGGACCCGGCGCCGGTGAGCACGGCGGCCAGGTGGTCCACTCCGGTACGTACAAGGACCTCCTCGCCAACACACAGTCGCTGACCGGCGACTACCTGGCGGGGCGGCGGAAGATCGATATTCCTGCCAAGCGCCGCAAGTACGACAAGAAGCGCGAACTCAAGGTTGTCGGCGCCAGGGAGAACAACCTCAACAACGTTGACGCTACGTTCCCCCTCGGTCTCTTTACCGCGGTGACGGGTGTCAGTGGTTCGGGCAAGTCCACCTTGGTCAACGAGATCCTGTACAAGGTCCTCGCCAATAAGCTCAACGGCGCCAAGCAGGTAGCGGGACGCCACCGCTCCGTGGCTGGCCTGGAGCACCTGGACAAGGTAGTGCACGTCGACCAGAGCCCCATTGGTCGTACTCCACGTTCCAACCCCGCCACCTACACGGGCGTATTCGACAACATCCGCAAGCTGTTTGCGGAGACCACCGAAGCCAAGGTGCGCGGGTACCAGCCAGGACGCTTCTCATTCAACGTCAAGGGCGGCCGCTGCGAAGCCTGTTCCGGCGACGGCACGTTGAAGATCGAAATGAACTTCCTGCCTGACGTCTACGTTCCTTGCGAGGTCTGCCACGGCGCCCGGTACAACCGCGAAACGCTGGAGGTCCACTACAAGGGCAAGACCATCGCGGATGTCCTGAATATGCCCATCGAAGAAGGTGCGGAGTTCTTTGCCGCCTTCACCCCGATCGCCCGGCATTTGAACACCCTGGTGGACGTTGGACTTGGCTACGTCCGGCTCGGGCAGCCTGCCACGACGCTTTCCGGCGGCGAGGCCCAACGCGTGAAGCTTGCAGCGGAACTCCAAAAGCGCTCCAACGGCCGCAGCATCTACGTCCTGGACGAGCCCACCACCGGCTTGCACTTCGAGGACATCAGGAAACTGCTGATGGTCCTCCAAGGCCTGGTGGATAAAGGCAACACGGTCATTACCATCGAGCACAACCTTGACGTCATCAAGTCGGCGGACTGGATCGTGGACCTTGGCCCCAACGGTGGTTCCGGAGGCGGACGGATTATCGCGACCGGAACGCCCGAGCAAGTGGCGAAATCCACGGAGAGCCACACCGCCACGTTCCTGGCGGAGATTCTGGGATAGAAGTATTCCGGTAGCGGCATGCGAGTTTCAGGCATGCCGCTACTCGTGAGAAACTAACCCGGTGACTCAAACAAAGGTGCCCGTAATATTCGATCTGGACGGCACCCTTGTCGATCC
>Ga0153977_1000050_pt1 | contig 54115 bp, 48 predicted proteins | sample TSGA061MetaG_FD_104710 | JGI IMG/M metagenome (GOLD analysis project Ga0153977, IMG submission 104710) | Attine ant fungus gardens microbial communities from Georgia, USA - TSGA061 MetaG | ecosystem: Host-associated > Fungi > Mycelium > Unclassified | place: USA: Georgia, Yuchi Wildlife... | reverse complement strand
TTCTCGGCGCTGTCAGGCGGCTGCGAGGAATATTTGTGCTGTTTTCAGCTTTTGGCATAAAGAATTACCCTTTTTGGCCAGGGCAAGCGCTTTTGCCCCTTGTGATAAATAAATTGGTGATGTATAGACTAAAAACAGGTTTTATAAAGGCTTTTTCGGTAAAAATGCAATTACGCTGCCGTAAAAAAAGCCGAATATTGGCGGTTTTCCGCTTTATTCACTTTGCCGCCGGGGTGGCCCGCGGCAAAACAGGTTACAGCAAGCAGACGGAAAATAGCGATTATGAAAGCGAAAATTCACCCTGATTATCACATGATTAAAATTGTCATGACTGACGGCACAGAATATATGACCCGCTCTACCTGGGGCAAAGAGGGTGATGTTATGAATTTGGATATTGATCCGACAACCCACCCGGCCTGGACTGGCGGTTCGCAAACTTTGGTTGATCGCGGCGGCCGTGTCTCTCGCTTTAAAAACCGTTTCGGCAATCTTGGTGTTTGATATTGCGCCTTGGCGAGTAGTTTTTGTCTCCTGATTCTTGCCGGCGGAGAAGATAGACAAGTTGGAGCCGCGCCGGTCGGGCGCGGTTTTTGTTTTTGCCGGCTGCTTTAATGTCTGTCCGGCAATTTCCTGCGATGAAGCGGGGTATGGGCGTAGGCGAAGGTGTTAGAGGCCGGTGGCTATGGCAGCCGATAATAAACAGATTTTAATGGCCGTTATCGGCAAGGCGCAAGGTCTGTCAGGTCAAATACGGTTGAAATTTTTTACCGAAACCGCGCAGGATCTGGCGCGCTATGAGCGCTTTTATAGCAAAGACGGCACGGAATATGTGGTTAAAGCGTTGCATATTCATAAAGGCTTGCCGATTATGGCGCTAAAGGGGATAGAAAATCGGGCGCAGGCCGAGCAATTAACGGGGCTGGAATTATTTGTCAAGCGCAGTCAATTTGCTGATGATTTGCAAAATGACGAATTTTATCAGGAAGATTTGCTGGGCTTTGCTGTTCTTGATGAAGCGGGTGAGCATATTGGCTATATTAGCGGCTTTTTCAATTTCGGCGGCGGCGATTTGCTGGAAATCACCCTGTCGCTGCCTGAATCTGTAAAGCGACCGGCGCCGGCCGGCGGCGCGGTATCAAAGGCAAAAAAGGCGCTGATTCCGTTTAGCAAGGCGGCGGCGCCGGAGATTGCCTTGGGTGCCGGATATATTAAGGTGAACCGCCATGCAGCGGGGCTTATTCCTGATGACGAAACGGCAAGCGAGAGGGAAGTATCGCCGGCGACTGTGCCCAAAAGGCGGTAATAAAGGCAGTGAATGGCTTTTCACGCAATTATTTTAACATTATATCCGGAAATCTTTCCCGGCGGGCTGGGCTTTTCGCTGGCGGGTAAAGCACTGGCCAAAGGCTTGTGGTCTTATGAGGCGCGGCAAATCCGTGATTTTGCCGAGGATAAACATCATTCGGTTGATGACAGGCCGGCCGGCGGCGGTGCTGGCATGGTGATGCGGGCTGATGTGCTGGCGCGCGCTATTGATGCTACTCCGGCTGATTGTCCGCGTTTTTTATTCAGCCCGCGCGGGCAGGTTTTTGACCAGAAGCTGGCGCAACAAATGGCAAATCTGGAACAGGCAGTATTTGTCTGCAGCCGGTTTGAAGGAGTCGATGAGCGTCTTATCACGGCGCGTAATCTGGTGGAAATTTCTATTGGCGATTATATTCTTTCCGGCGGGGAAGTCGCAGCGCAGACTGTGCTGGACAGCGTTATCCGCCTGCTGCCGGGGGTGATGGGCAATGCGTCTTCCGGCGGACAGGAGAGTTTTGAAAATAATTTGCTGGAATATCCGCATTATACCAAACCGCAAATTTTTGAAAATGAGGCTATTCCGGCCATTTTAACCGGCGGCAATCATGCGGAAATTGCCGCCTGGCGGCAATGGCAGTCTGAGCGCGTGACCAAAGCGCGCCGGCCGGATTTGTTTCGCCGCTATCAAAAGCAGAAGAAAAGTGATTTGGGACAAAAATAGCCCTTATAGCGGTTTGAGGCTTGATTTTTATCAGGCTTTCCTGTATCGCAAAGGCAATGATAAAAGATAATCCCTGTCGTTGTGGTTTGACCTCGTCTTCTGATTAGTATATCACAATGACGATACGCAAAGAAACCCTGTCCAAAATGAAGGAAGGGTGCATTCGCCCCTGCTTTGATCGCTGCCGGTTCGGCCGTTTTAGCGGCGCGAGCGGCTTTAAAAGGTAAGCATTGCCGGCAGAAAATAATTTTGCAGCAAAATTGGGGCGCTCTGGCTTTTCGACAAGAATGTAAGGATAAGACTGATGAATATTATTGCGCAATTGGAAGCCGAGCAGCGCGCCAAAATTGAAGAAAAACGTAGCCTGCCGGCCTTTGACGCCGGTGATACGCTGCGCGTTTCTGTCCGCGTGACAGAGGGCACCAGAACCCGTATCCAGATTTTTGAAGGCGTGTGCATTGGCCGCTCCGGCGGCGGTCTGCATGAAACTTTTACCGTGCGCAAAATTTCTTACGGTGAAGGGGTGGAGCGCGTTTTCCCCTGCTATTCGCCGCTGGTGGAAGGGGTAGAGCTGGTGCGCCGCGGTCGGGTGCGTCGCGCCAAATTGTATTATTTGCGCGGTTTGACCGGTAAGGCTGCCCGTATCGCCGAAAAAAAGGATAATCGTAAAAAGGCGGATAAACTTGCTGCTGCCAGGGTGAAAGCAGAAACGGCGCTGCAAGCCAAGCCTGCTGCCACTGCCGAAAAAGCCGCCGCAGCGGAATAAGCAGCGCTATGGTGATATTTTAAAAGCTTGCTCGGCTTTCCGCCCGGCGGGCTTTTTGTTTGATTTGTCAAATGGAAAGTGACTTCTAAATTTTATTTAACGGAACCGCCTTTCCATTTATCAATGAGGCGCATGGCAATAGTATAAATATGGTCAACCCCGAGCGCTGTGCCGCAAGCAGTTATAAAAACAAATTCCAGCAGACCGATAGCCAATGGCGCTGACCAAGTTGTCAATTGCGGAAATATCCAAAAATCAATAATGATAATAACGATAAAAAACCATAAAAAGCGCTCCTGCAAGCGTTCCTTACGGATAGCCTCAAACTCTCTTTGCAAACGGGCAGATTCTTCTTCTCTGGTAATTGCTGATGAGACCGGTTTTATTTTTTGGTTGCCTAACATAATATAGTCTCATGAATATAATCTTCTATCGCCTTTTTCATGGTGCTAAGCAAAGAAGCATGAGCAGATTCCGCCCGTTTGAGCCAAACAGGCGCTCATAATCCGATAACAAAAACAACGCCAAACAAATCATTTACACCTCTCCCGGCGCATCTGCTTTCGCAGCTGTCTTTCGGCTTGCTGCAAAGCAATCAGAGAAGGAGCCGGCGCTGCAGAAGCAAAATTGCTTTTCAGAGGAAAATTGCGCGCTTTATTACGCCTTTGTGCTCAGCTCAGCCGCCGTGTCACATCTCGTCTTATATCTGTCATCATTAGTGAGCCGCATTTCTATCACGATATTCTTGCAGAATATCTCTTTCCGATATTTCTACACCATAAACATCGGCACGATAGTTTTTTGCCCAAGCGCCACCATCTTCATGCGTTAATCCGACCAGTTGCCACGATGTCTTGTCTCGGAAAGCCGAGACAATACCAGACACAGTCTGCCTCTCCGTGCTGTCTTCTGCAAAGCTTTCATAAGGGAACACATCTTTGATTGTGTCAGCCCCATAGGCTTTCAGTAAATGGTAAATATCAGGTTCGACCGGGCCTAAATCCCATGCCTCAAATCGGCCGTCAATGAGAGGTTTTCCTGTTTTTCCCAAGTGAACCATATGAGAAAGATAGAGCAATTTTTGCAGCCTGAGATTGCTTGTTCCGAATTCCAGTAAATCGGCAATAGTCTTGGCCGCTTGCATAGAGCGTTTGCCCATTTTTCGCCTCCCTTGCTGCAAAATCAGCTCCTGATTCTATCACAGAGTTATAATTTGCATAATTTGTCAATATTGGAAAATATATTATCTGAGATATATGAAATGAATTTAGTAAATATGATTTCTTTACTCTTATTTTAATATATTGAAAAAACAGAATATTATTGTTTTTATCCACTCAGTTTTAGAAAAAAATTCGGTTTTGGCCAATTTTCTTGATAAGGCTTGACGCATTGCGGCAATAAGCTTACCAAAAGGGAAGTGAGGCTTTTTGTCGCATAATATAGGTGCTTAGTCATTGCCCTATCTTTCAGGCCGTCAGGGGCCGGCTTAACGCCGAGGGAGGTTTTATGGCTGTTTCAACTTCATCTGCTGAAGAGAAAATTCAGCCCTGTCGGCCTTCTTCCCCGCGGCCGAAATCGCCGCATGTCACCATTTATCGCTGGCCAATCACCATGGCTATGTCGATTGCCCATCGCGCTACCGGCGCAGCGCTTTATGCCGGCACGGTATTTCTGGTGATTTATCTGGCGGCGCTGGCCATGGGCGAGCGAAGCTTTCATTATGTGCAGGCTATCTATCTATCTCCTGTTGGTGAGCTTATCCTGTTTTTTTATAGTCTTGCCCTTGTCCATCATATGGTCGGCGGTATTCGCCATTTATTCTGGGACGTCCGCCCCGGTTTGATGGAAAAACATTGCGCTACCAAAACCGCTTGGGCGACAATCGGCATTTCCGTTATTGTCACTGTGTTTATCTGGTTTGTCGCTTGCACGTTTTTTTGAGGAAAAAAAGATGACTAATCGGGATTTCCGCACCGAATTGGGCAAAGCGCGCGGCCTTGGCGCGGCGCATGGCGGTGCGCGCCATTTCTGGCTGCAAAGGGTGACGGCCTTTGCCAATGTGCCGCTTTTTATCTTTTTTATCGGTCTGATTATTAGTTTGGGCGATAAGGATTATGCGCAAATTCATGCGATTTTCGCTAATCCCTTTATTATCTTGATTGTGGCGCTCATTCTGCTTTCCGGCATTTATCACATGAAGCTGGGCATGCAGGTGATTATTGAAGATTATGTGCAGGGTAATGGTTGGCGCGTTTTTATTCTGGCGCTTAATATTTTCTGTTCCGTATTTCTGGCCGCAGCGTCTGCTCTGGCTCTGGTTAAAATTATGCTGGGAGACTGACAAATGGCGAAAGCAGGAGCGGCGCACGAAAAGGCAGCGGGGGCGGGCGTGGCCGGTTTTGGCGGCGGTGCCTATAAATATGTTGATCATAAATTTGATGTTGTGGTGATTGGCGCCGGCGGCTCCGGTTTGCGTGCCACATTGGGCATGGCAGAGCAGGGCTTTAAAACCGCCTGCATTACCAAAGTCTTCCCCACGCGATCGCATACTGTGGCGGCGCAGGGGGGCATTGCTGCCTCTCTGGCCAATATGGGGCCGGATAATTGGCAATGGCATATGTATGATACGGTCAAAGGCTCTGACTGGCTGGGCGATATGGACGCGCAGGAATTTCTGGTGCGTCAGGCGCCGCAGGCTGTCTATGAGCTGGAGCATTATGGCGTGCCGTTTTCACGCACGGAAGAGGGGAAGATTTATCAGCGGCCGTTTGGCGGCCATACGACCGAATTTGGTGAAGGCCCGCCGGTGCAGCGCACTTGTGCCGCAGCTGATCGCACCGGGCACGCCATTTTACACACGCTTTACGGCCAGAGCCTGAAGCATAAAGCGCGCTTTTTTATTGAATATTACGCGCTGGATTTAATTATGACCAATGGCGCGGTAACCGGTGTTGTCGCCTGGAATCTTGATGACGGCACGATTCACCGCTTTGCTGCAAAAATGGTGGTTTTGGCCACAGGCGGCTATGGCCGTGCCTATTTTTCCGCCACTTCGGCGCATACCTGCACGGGGGACGGCGGCGGTATGGTGGCGCGTGCCGGCCTGCCGCTACAGGATATGGAATTTGTCCAGTTTCACCCTACCGGCATTTACGGCGCCGGCTGTCTGATCACCGAGGGCGCGCGCGGTGAAGGCGGTTATTTGATCAATGCGGAAGGGGAGCGCTTTATGGAGCGTTATGCCCCAACTTTCAAAGATTTAGCCTCGCGCGATGTGGTTTCACGCTGCATGACGATTGAAATCCGCGAAGGCCGCGGGGTCGGTAAAAAGAAAGATCATCTTTATCTGGTTTTGAGTCATCTTGATCCGGCTGTGTTGCATGAGCGTTTGCCCGGTATTTCGGAATCGGCGCGAATTTTCGCCGGGGTCGATGTAACGCGCGATCCGATTCCGGTTATTCCTACCGTGCATTATAATATGGGCGGCATTCCGACCAATTATTGGGGGGAAGCGCTAAACCCGACCGCCGATAAGCCGGACGCGGTGCAGCCGGGGCTGATGGCGGTGGGTGAGGCCGGCTGTGCCTCGGTGCATGGCGCCAATCGTCTGGGTTCCAATTCGCTGATTGATCTGGTGGTGTTCGGCCGGGCAGCAGCGCAGCGGGCGGCGCAGATTATTGATAAAACCGCGCCGGTGCCGGATTTGAATCTTGCCGCCTGTGATGCCGTTATAGCGCGGTTTGACCGGCTGCGTTACGCCAAAGGCGCGGTGCCGACCGCTGCTCTGCGTGAAAAAATGCAGCGCGCCATGCAGGAAGATGCGGCGGTGTTCCGCACGGCCGAAAGTTTGAATCAAGGCTGTGAGCGCATTTCCGCTATTTGGAGTGAACTGAGCGATGTGCATGTTTCCGACCGTTCTCTGATCTGGAATAGTGATTTAATGGAAACATTGGAGCTGGAAAATTTGATGGCCAATGCTATTACTACGGTTTATTCAGCCAAAGCGCGGCCGGAAAGCCGCGGGGCTCATGCGCGCGAGGATTACCCTGAGCGCGATGATAAAAACTGGCGCAAGCATAGCCTGGCGCGGTTGAATGCGGCGGGTGAAGTGGCTGTTTCCTATCGCGCCGTGCATACCGAGCCTTTAACCAAGGCGGAAGATGGCGGCATTGACCCAAAACGCATTGCTCCCAAAAAACGGGTTTATTGAGCGCGGCTCTTGCCGCTTGTGGCGGTAGCAGGTCTGTTCAGGCAGCAGCCCTGCCCCGTATGAGTGAAATTTCCCTTGGCCGCTTTCCGGCAGCGAACAGGGTTTGCATTAAGGAATTATTCTATGGCACAGATTCGTCTTCCTGAAAATTCGCGTATCAAGCCCGGCAAAACCTGGCCGAAACCGCAAGGGGCGAAGGAGTTGACGGAATTTCGGATTTATCGCTGGTCGCCCGATGATGACGATAATCCGCGGCTGGATACTTATTATGTCGACCGGGAAGCTTGTGGGCCAATGGTGCTGGACGGCATACTTTATATCAAAAATCATATTGACCCCAGCCTGGCGCTGCGCCGTTCCTGCCGTGAAGGCGTGTGCGGTTCTTGCGCCATGAATATTGACGGCAGCAATACGCTGGCCTGCACCAAAGGCATGGACGAAGTCAAACACCCGATTAAAATTTTTCCGCTGCCTTCCATGCCGGTGGTGAAAGATCTGGTGCCGGATTTGAACCATTTTTACGCCCAGCACCGCATGGTTGAGCCGTGGCTGCAAACTGTCTCGCCAGAGCCGGAAAAGGAATGGCTACAGGGCCATGGCGAGCGGCAAAAGCTGGACGGGCTTTATGAATGTATTTTATGCGCCTGCTGCCAGACTTCCTGCCCCAGTTACTGGTGGAATGGCGATCGTTATCTTGGCCCGGCGGTGTTGTTGCAGGCCTATCGCTGGATAGCCGATACGCGCGATGAGAAAACGGGTGAGCGGCTGGATAATCTGGAGGATCCATTCCGCCTTTATCGCTGCCATACAATTTTGAACTGTACCCAAACCTGCCCGAAAGGCCTGAACCCGGCCAAAGCCATCGCCACCATCAAAAACCTGATTACGGAAAGGCAGGTTTGAGCCAGACTGCCTGAAATAATGTGGCGAAACAGCCTTGTTGGCAGTGGCGTGCTTAGTAAAATAAGTCGGTTTCTATTATTCTTGCTATGAGAGAATTTTATTGCGACAGGAATTCTGCCTGTTATAGTCCGCGACAAAATTATCGTGACTATATGATTCGGCTTGGGAAAATTTGCCGCGTGGAAGGGCTGCTATTATGAAAATTGTTCGAGGGTATGGGCGTTCGATTGTCGGTAAATTTGCTGATGGGGAAGGTGCCGCTGAAGAAGATTTAAAGATAAGAAAGCTGCACACAACAAAAGGCGATGAAGATCTGTCTTTTACCGCTTTCGCCGGCACGGAAGGGGAATTTATTCTTGCGGTATGGATTTCCGTTATTGATAAAATTATCGCCAAAGCTACAAAAGATGAAAAAGCGCAGGCTGATAAAAATGCTTGGGCGGAAGAATTACGGCAGAAAATCGGCGCCGCCGCCTGGCAGAAAATCTTGCGCGCTAATCGCCTCGAACTGGCCAAAATGTGGAATTGGAAAATAAACGCAAAAGCTTCCGGTAAGCAGGGCAATAATTTCCCGCAGGGGAACTGGTATCCGGCTTTTTTGGGTAATGCTGCGCCTGAGAGGCTGAGTGATGAACAGATCACTGAACTTGTTCATGATATTGACACGCATATTCATAAAGCCATGCGGCAGATTAGGGGAGATGAAAGGAAAGGTAAAAGCCGCCCGCATAGTGAAGGGCTGCTGGCTGATATAGTCGCCGCGGTGGGGCAAAACACCTTAAAAGTCGCTTATGAAAAGCAATTCCCGGAAGATAAAAAGCGAGACTGTGCTTTTAGCGAAGAGGAATGGCAAGATTATCGTGATGCCGCAAATAAAGCGGTCGGCGGTGATTTTGTTGCCGGTTTGAAGAAAGCTGTCCTGGATAAAGAGAATAAAGATAAGCCCTATCATAAAGCTATTGATTATTTGAAAAATACAGTTTGGCCGAAAGTTTTTTGTGATGAAAGCGGCGCTGTTTTAGGGCGCAAAAACGCGACTGAGCAAATGCCCAAGCCTTTGACAGTGCATGATGCAATCACAGCCTATTATAAAAAACTGCTGAAAGATCGAGGCAGCATTGCCGGCTATAAAGTGAGAGAAAAAGGGGAGGCCTATCAAAAAGCTACAAGCATAAAAAGACAAGGCGAAAAGGCACCGGCTAAGCTGGAGCAGCTTTTGCCCGCCAGTGTCAATAAATTAAAATGGATATTGTGCAAGCAACACAAAAATCGTGATGTTAATCATTATATCCGCTTGGGCAAAGTGCTGCATTATACGGCATCACAGTTTAGCAACGAAAATCAGGACAGCGCAGCCTATATTATCGGGAATTGGGATAGAGCGGTCGCAGCACTGCCAACAAGCCCTTATTGGACGAGTGAAGGGCAAACACAGATTAAGCAGAATGAAGCTTTTATCCGTGTCTGGCGGCGGGTGCTGGCTTTTGCTGTGCACAGCCTGAAAAACTGGGCAGACCCTGATAATACAGTGACGGGCGACCCAACCATTACAGCTACATGGACGGCTATAAAAAAGGCATATGGGTGGGTAGATAAGGGCGAGGACAAGAACGAGGATAAGGCGAAAGCCTATTTTGAGGGCGCTTTTATAGAACGCTATGAATTATTGTTCGGTAATACGAGGCCGAAAGAAGAAAAGAGCGATGAAAAAGAGATAGAGATAAAGAAAATTTCGCAACAGGATAAACAGGTAATTCTCGATAGGCTGAGGTGGCATATTGGTAATTTGCGTAGAGCTGGTTTCCATTTTAAAGGTATGGAAACTTTTATCGAAAGTTTAGAGAATCAAGATCCCAAGAAGCCTGAAAAAGAAGTAATCAAATTGCCAAAACATATGCGGGATTTTTACAAAGCAGATCGCAAAACCTATCGCGCCAAGCCGTTGAAAATTATGCAAGGGGCGCAGTTTGAACGCTTCTTTACCAAAGAACAGATTGAAGAAATGCTGACCGCTGCGCAGGAATGGGACGCCGTTTCAGTAACCGCCCCCAAAGGTGATGATGGCCAGCAGCTTCCGCTGCCGACCTTGAGGCGGCTTTTAGGGCGGGTAAAAAAGACATGGTCTGAAGACGGGCAGGATAATATTGCCTTGCCGCCTTATGATTCTGCTGCCAAGAAAAATGAAAAAGCTGATGAGGAGGAAGAGAGTGAGAAGCGAGCAAAGAAAACGGAAAGTGCCGAGGACAAAAAAGAAAAAGCGCGCCATGCTCAATATATTGCGATAAAACAGCTTTATGAATTGCCGTTTCGCGCCTGGCTGGCGGAAGATTTGTCTCCTGATACAGTCAATACTTATATTGGCAAAGCGGTAGAACGGGCGACTGCCGCAGCACAAGAAAACGAAACAGATGAAGAGGTAAAAAGCTGCATTGTTGCGCGCGCAGCTTCTCTACCGCGCCTGCAAGCCGGTGAGCGGATTGATAGATTCTTTTATAATCTCATGGCCGAGACCGCTTCCGAAATGCGGGTGCAGAAAGATTATAGCAGTGATGGCGAGCAAGCGAAAAAACAGGCAGCCTATATTGAAAAATTAAAATGCGATGTGGTCGCCTATGCTTTGGCCGATTATTTACGCGATGAGTTTAAATATCTTGTGCCGAGTGAGGCGAAAGGTGGCGCTGAAGAGGCTTATCTGCTGAAAGAGCGCACAGATAGTGCTGCCGCGCAGGATAAAGAGAAGACCAAAGCTTTTTGGGACGCTATCGAGAAAGATGAAGAAGACAAGCAAAAAAAAGAGCAATCGGAATGGGATAAACTGACTGAGGAAGGGAAATTTCTGCCTTGGTTATATTTCCTATTGCATTTGGCGCCGGTGGAGGAGGTAGCAAGCTTACGCCAGCAAATCCGCAAATGGCAGATTGTTGTTACCAAATTAGAAAATGACAAAGCCGGCAATGAAGATAGCGGTGAACAGAAGGCCGGTAAAAGGACAGAAGTCGCCAAAATCCGCCCACTTTTATGCGCTTTGAATCTTTATATTGAGCTGCATGATGAGCAGTTTAATCAGGCCGGGCAAGAAGTTCCTTCTTTATCCGATGAGGATAAAAAGCAGCTTGAGGGTTACTATGCTGTAGATTTTGACGCTATTTTTAAAGGGCAGAAACAGGGAGAAAAATTGCAAGCTGTGCGCGGTTGGCGGGAAATGCGGCGCTTTGGCGGCGATACGGCTTTAGATACAATCTTGCATGAATGGGATCATAAAATCAGCCAGAATCATATTAACGCCTGGAAAGATACAAGCGGTGATACAATTGCCGAAGCTCAAAAGACGCGCAAGAAGCTGCATAAGGAATGGGTGAAAGAAAAAGAGAAAGGAAATACGCTAAGTGACAAGGAGAAAAAGAATTATGCCGTAGCACTAGAAACTATCATAAAGCATAGTGAAGCTGTCGCACAGATAGAGTTGCATAATCATTTAAACCTGCACAAATTATTACTGGCGGTTTTAGGGCGGCTGGTAGATTTTTCCGGCCTGTTTGAGCGCGATCTTTATTTCACCATGCTGGCTTTATTTTATGAAAAACAGCAAAGAGAGAATTTCATAAGCGATAGGGATTGGTTTGCTAAGCAATTTACGGATATTGTAGAGGTTACATTTGCTGCGCCTTTGGAAGAAAAGCAAGCTGTCGGTAGTTCATCTTTAGAGCAAGGGCTTATTGTGGAAGCTTTTTGTGCTTTATGCGATACAGATATAAAAAATAGGCTTACGGAAATTTTTGGTGTAACCGGAAAAGAAGAAGGGAGCACAAAAAAGGAAAAAATAAGAAACTTACACAATACGGACTTAACGCGATGGATCCGCAATCGTTTTGCCCATTTGGCCGTTTTAGAAAATAAGAATCTTGATAAGAATATTGATGTAACACGTGAGCTGAATTTTGCCCGCGCGCTAATGGCCTATGACCGCAAGCTGAAAAATGCGGTTGCCAAATCGATCACCGAAATGCTGGCGCGCCAGAAGCTGGAAATCCTGTGGCAGATGGGGCAAGAGAAAAACGACCCGGATTCTGTTGATTCGAATAATCCAGTTGATGTTGCTATCGCCGAGAGAAAAATAAAAGTAACAAGCCGCCATTATCTGCATGGCGCCAAGGTAGAGCCGCGTATTATCCACCATTTGGGTGATAATAAAGCCAAAGACTTGCAGGAAAATCTGCAAAATGCAGAATTCACCTCAATGGTGCAAATGCTGTTTGGCGGCGGCAATAAAATAAAGGCAGCTGGAGAAGCCAAAGAGAAAGCCGAAGCGGAACGCAGGAAAAGGCAAGAAGCAGCTAAAAAACAGGGCAAAAAAAGTGGCGTGGTGAGATTTTTTGATATAAAAAAGAATAATGGCCGCATTATACCTGATGAAGGCGAGAGGGATATTTTTGTCCATATTTCAGATGTGCGGGCTTCGGGATTAAAGACTCTGAAAAAAGGGCAGTGGGTCTCTTATAAAGTGCAGACTGGCGACAAAGGCCCGAAAGCCGTTAATCTTAGTATTATCTAACAATAAACTGTTTGAGCAAGGTTGTATTTAGGCAGCCTTGCCTGAATGCCTGTGTTGTATTATGGCGTGCAGATGAAACGGTCGAGCAAAAAGGCAGCCCGTGTTCTCATATACCTGTTTTTCAGGTAAGGCTTATTACTACTAAACAGGTTGAAAAAATAAAAATGGTGCCTGGAGCTGGAATCGAACCAGCGACACAAGGATTTTCAGTCCTTTGCTCTACCGACTGAGCTATCCAGGCACGCCGCACACACCAAGCGGCGGGCCCCACGCTAAAGCGCTTCCAAGCCTTTAAACATAAGAATATGCTCCTGTCCAGAGAGAATTTCGCTTATTCCCAAAAATAACCTTACCAAACTGCATAGCCGGTAGCGCAGTGTGAAGCGCTACACCAGTCGTTTTTGCTGCTTCTATCCATGCCATTTTAACAGCGCGAGAAGCTTTTACATATTTTTGTGTCTGGAATCAGCTATACTGTTGATGCTATAATATCAATTATTGTTTCTCTCAAAGGAGAGCATCATGAAACAAAGAAGAAGGGCACCGCCTCGGCCTCAAAAAACTTATATTGATAATAATGGTTATCGCCGATTTAGAGATAGCAATATTCCTGTTCACCAGTATGCGGCAGAGAAAAAACTCGACCGTCCGCTAAAAGCAGGTGAAGTGGTGCATCACAAAAACAGAAATAAATTGGATAATTCTCCAGAAAATTTGCAAGTTTTCAGTAGCCAGAAGGTGCATTGGGCAGCGCATAAAAAAGACGCCTGAAAATATGGTTGGGACTATAGCATGAACGGAAAAAATAAACGCTCATAGCGCTTGTCACTGTATTAAAGCGGTAGTTCCGGCATAATTATAAGCCGTGCTCTGTTTTTGTCTGCAAAAAGCTACTTCGGCCGCCAGTCATAAAACACCGAAAAAGGCTGCCTCTTATTTCCGCTTGCGGCCTTGATAAAAGACAGAGCTGCTGCCGCCGGAAATTGGCGGCAAAACGCTGGCGGAATTGACTTATCAGGGCGGTTTGGCTTAATATTGCCGCGCGGCCTTGTATGAGCCGGCGCCGATAGCGCCCGCGCCCCTGTTTCGCCGTTTACTGCTTACTGCCCGCTTGCCTATTGTTATTGTATTGCAAAGTTTGCCTGCCTCATGCCGCTAAAGCCGTTGATTATCCTGCCTGACCCTGTTTTACGCCGGCTTTCCGAGCCGGTGGCTGAGGTAAATGCGGCGATAACTGCTCTGATTGATGATATGCTGGAGACTATGTATGAGGCGCCGGGTATCGGCCTGGCGGCGATACAGGTGGGGGTGCCACTGCGCCTGCTGGTGCTTGATGTCGCCGGCAAAGATGAGCCGAAAAATCCGCAAATATTTATCAATCCGCAAATTGTCTGGCAGTCGCCAGAAATGCACCGCTATGAAGAAGGTTGCCTGTCTATTCCTGGTTATTATGCCGAAGTAGAGCGGCCGGCCAAAATCCGCGCCACTTACCGCGATCGCACCGGCAAAGCGCAGGAAATCACCGCCGAAGGCTTGCTGGCCACTTGTTTGCAGCACGAAATAGATCATTTAAACGGCGTCCTGTTTATTGACCATATTTCCAAGCTCAAGCGTGATATGGTGATGCGCAAATTTAAAAAGAAACAAAAGCTGTAATATAAAGTTGCTGCCCGGCGCGCGGGGACGGCTCAAGGAGCTCTATGCACGCTGTCGGGGCGGATTACGGTAAAGATTCGGGCGAAGCTCAATGCAAAAAAGCTGTGAACCGGCCGGGGCGCGGAAGTTGTTGCTTGTGCGCCCGTAACTGCGCCCATTGTTCACAGTGCTCTCAATAGAGAGCAATAGAAAGGAACCGCGCTTCAGTCTGGCGTGTCAAGGGGCTAAGGCCTGCTGTGTTTTGTCGCGCGCCCGCAAAGAGGCGAGCTAAACCAAGGCAAAAGGGCAATAGGGAAAGATTCCGGTTGGTTTTTGCTGTGAACGCTAATCAACATCAAGGCCTGACAGCCGGTCTATAATATAAGGAAGCGGACAATGAAACTGGCCTTTATGGGAACACCGGAATTTGCCGTGCCGTTTTTACAGGCTTTGCATCGTGCCGGGCATGAGATTGCTGCGGTTTATACCCAGCCGCCGCGCCAGGGTGGCCGCCGTGGATTGAGCAAGGTTGCCTCACCGGTGAGCCAGGCGGCGCAGGCCTTGGGTTTGCCGGTTTATTGCCCCAGGACGCTGCGTGAGGAAGCCGAACAGGCGCGCTTTCAAGCCTTGGCGGTCGATGCTGCCATTATTGTTGCCTATGGTCTGCTGCTGCCGGAAGCGATATTAAACGCGCCTCATCTGGGTTGCTATAATGCCCATGCCTCGCTTTTGCCGCGCTGGCGCGGTGCCGCGCCGGTGCAGCGCGCTATTGCCGCCGGTGATAAAAAGACCGGTCTGGTAATTATGCGCATGGATAAAGGGCTGGATACCGGGCCGATTCTTTGCGCCAAATCTGCTGGTCGCCACGGGCTGCGGCCTTTTATTGATAAAATGCCGATAAACGCCGATATGACGGCGGGTGAGCTTTTTGCCGCTTTGGCGACAAAAGGAGCAGAATTAATGGTGCAGGCTGTTGCTGCTTTGGCAAATGGGCAAACCGGCCTGCTGCCGCAACCGGCCGCCGGCATTAGTTACGCCCATAAAATAGCCAAAGAGGAAACGCGGATAAATTGGCAACAACCGGCAGAACAGGTGCATAAGCATATTTGCAGCCTGTCACCTTTTCCTGGTGCCTGGTGTGAAATGATTCTTGCCGGCAAACGCGAAAGAGTAAAAATTCTGGCTTCACATTGCGCCGATAAAACCGAAGAAGCCGCCGCTCGACAGCAAGGGCTGATGAGGCCGGCCGCTGCCAATAGCAGAGCAGCCGCCTCGGCAGCAAAAAAAGCGGCGCGGGTAAAAGTGCAGGGCGCCGGGGCGAATCAGGCGCAAGCGGCAAAAACAGTGCCTTATCTGGCAGTGCAATGCGCTGAAGGCGTGGTTTTGTTGACACGATTGCAAAAAGCCGGCAGCAAAGTGCTGGCTGCCGGCGATTTTTTGCGCGGCGCAATAATAGAATCTATCCGTTAAAGAGCAGCAAAATGCCCGGACAAATCTGCTGGCGGCGGTGTGGCCTGCGCCGGATTATCGATAAAATCAAAACGCAAGTCCTTTGTAAAATTTTTTGGCAAAAAAATATAAAAATAATAAGCTGCTGTTTTTAATAGATTTTATTGCAGAAATGATAATTCAGACGAAAATGATGAGCAAATAGGCAGCCACTGTTGCCTGTTTGCTACAGACACAGACAGCGGCATTTGCTAAATCAGTGCCACATCACTTGATACGGATACAGGGGCTGGATCAAAAGGCTTGCTGTCCTTTCGCTGGAGTAGTTTTTCGCCGGAAAACTCAGGGTTTTCAGGCGGAAACAAAAAAGGATCATTAACATGAAAAAATCTATTATAGCTGCGGGCGTTCTTGCTCTTTTGGCTTCCACCGGCGCAAAAGCTGCTGATATTGTAACCTATCAGGATCAGGCTGTTGCCGCTCCTTCCCAGATTAACTGGACCGGCTTCTATGTTGGCGGCACTATTGGCGGCGCCTGGGCGGAAAGCAAAACCCGTCTGCGCGGCCCGATGTCTGAGGCTGGAGGCGGCGACAAGAATAACTGGGGTCGTATTGCCAAGAAGACTGTTAACCCGGATTCCTTCATTGGCGGCATCTATGCCGGTTATAACTTCGAAATCGGCGCTCTGGCCAATACGCCTTTCCTGAAAGATGTGGTCTTCGGTGTTGAAACCGACTTCCTCTTCAATTCCGGCAATGACAAAGGCGGCAAGGATATTGATGCTGAGTATGTGAATGCCGGCGTTAACTATGGCGGCTGGAATCTGAATGGCGGCGATGGTGCTCGTTATAAAGTTCGCGTAAAACAGAAATGGAACGGCGCAACCCGCTTCCGTGCCGGTTATGCTCTGGGCAATGAAGGCCGTTTTATGCCTTACTTCGCAACCGGTGTGTCCTATGCCGATATTCAGGCTAAAGGCGCTGTCCTCAGCTACAGAAATGGCGATGACAAATACTATACAGGTGAAGTCGGCAAGCATTCGCAGACCAAAACCCGCGCCGGCTGGAATATTGGCGGCGGTATCGATTATGTTCCGCCGATCATGAATGATCATCTGGTGCTGCGTGCAGAATATCGCTTCACCGATTTCGGCCGTGATGACTATAATGTCAAAGATCTGAATGGCAACAAGAAATATAATCAGGTTGTGAAATATTACACCAATGATTTCCGCGTTGGCGTTGCTTACAAATTCTGATTTGAGGCGGGTGATTTCGGCTCAGCAATTTGCTTGTTGGGTTGATTGAGGAAATTAAACAGGGCGGCTTCTGCGGGAGCTGCCCTGTTTTGCTTTATTGCAGTTATGCTTTATATGAAATCTGTCCTATTCAAGCCTGGTCAAAATTATTTTATGAGATTTGCCACCCATGCCGCGCTATAAATTACTGATAGAATATGACGGAACGCCTTATGCCGGCTGGCAGCGGCAAGACGGGCCGAAAAGCGTGCAAAGCGTGATTGAAAGCGCGATTAAGGCTTTTTGCGGAAGAGAGGCGACACTTATTGCCGCCGGGCGCACCGATGCCGGGGTGCATGCGCGCGGCGCTGTGGCGCATGTGGATTTGGCGCAGTCCTGGCCCGCGGCAAAAATTTGCGCCGCGCTGAATGCGCATTTGCGGCTGGCGGGTGAGGCGATTGCCATTCTTGCTGTCAAACAGGTGGAAGAGGCGTTCAATGCCCGCTTTTCGGCGGTTAAAAGACATTATCTTTATCGCATTTTAAATCGCCGGGCGCCGCCCGTTCTGGACAAGCAGCGCGTGTGGTGGGTGCCTTACCGCCTGAATGCGGAAAAAATGCATGAAGTCGGGCAATGCCTGTTGGGGCGGCATGATTTCACCACTTTTCGGGCGGCGCAATGTCAGGCTCAAAGCCCGGTGCGCAGCTTAGACAGGTTAGATGTGCGGCAAGAGGGTGAGTTTATTGAAATTTATGCTGCGGCGCAGTCCTTTTTGCATAATCAAATTCGCTCTTTTGCCGGCAGCCTGGTTGAAGTCGGCCGCGGTAAATGGAGCAAAGAAGATTTAAAACAGGCTTTAAAGGCGCGCGATCGTGCTCGCTGCGGCCCGGTTGCCCCGCCACACGGCCTTTATCTCATGCAGGTTGATTATGTGTGAGGCAAATTGCTCTTTGCAGAAATCGGCAGATTTTTGCGAAGACTAACTGTGCCGGAGAATTAAACTGTAATGAGACTATGTGAAAATATAGGTCGTCCGCCTTAGAACCTGGCGAAAGCTCTTTATCCTTTGCTGCCGGACTTTAACTTGCAGCGTGCGCGCTTTGCCCTATATGGAGGCGGGGTTGATAAGCGGCAGCCGGGAGAAGAATTTGGCTTTGAGCAATATTCTTCATTTTATAGAAATTTATTGCCGGCGCGCAGCTTTGCTATTGACGAAGTGGCGGATATGGGCGCGCGCGCTGTTTTTGTTGCCGCCTGGCCCGGTGCCGATGAGTATTTTCGGTCTTCTGATTGCTGTTAATGCGGGTTTTGCCCAGCATAAGGCACCGGCTTCACTGCCGGAAGCGCCGCATTCAAGCGCTGTTTATGACCGGCCGCAATCGATAAAGCGCGCAAGAATTGGAAAAGTGGGCGGGCAAACGGCAGAACGCACAATATCTGGGAGTGTGAGCACACAAACGACAAAGCGCAAATTTATCAATAGCGGTGTTTTGCGCCCTAATATCAAACCGCCCAAAAAGCAGGAGCCTGATTTCCCGGCTTTTTCAACGGCGGTCTTTGTGCCGAAATTTTTTGATTCGCATGAACGTTTTGAGCGTGTGGATTTAAGCACTAGCGCGCGCTTGCGCTTTGCCACGACAATAGATTTTTTCCCCTTTAATTATAGTGATAAAAACGGCATTCTCGCCGGCTATAATATTGATTTGGTGCGGGCAATATGCGCCGAATTGCGGGTAGAAAATATTTGCCGGATTGAGGCTGTGCCTTGGGAAGAGCTGGAGCAGCGCCTGCAAAGCGGCGGGGTAGATGCGCTGATTGCGGGTATTGCGCCGGCAGTCGACAATCGCAATTTTCTGGGCTTTAGTCGCACTTATATGCGTTTCCCCGCCCGTTTTATGGCATTGCGCGGCAGCGCTGTGCAAAAAGACAGCCAGAATTTTATGCGGCTGGGCTATGATTTTTCAGAATTTTTATCGCTGCGCGGCGCCAGCCTGCGAGTCGGAATTATTCGCAATACGGCGCATGAAAAAATGCTGGCAGAATATTTTATTGCGCCGGCCAATGCTGCAGGAAAGACTGAAACCGGAGAAATTTATAAAAATGCCTTGCAGCTTGTCACTTTTGCCAATATGGCAGAACTGGTGGAGGGCCTGAAAGCGAAAAAAATTGATTTGGCTTTTGGTGACGGTATGAGTTTTGCCTTGATAATGCATGCTCAAGCCACAGCCGAAACTGCGTCGACAGCGCCAGTAAATGCGGTAAGAGAAGTGAAAGCGAAGCCTGTCCGCCACATGGCGCTGACAGCAGTCGGCATTGCTGCCCCGGCCGCAGCTATTACGGCGGCAATGCCGGCCGAAGCAGATAAAGAAGCATGCTGTGTTTTTATTGGCGGCACTTATATGGGGCTGGGTTATTTGGGGCAAGGCCTGCGTATCGCCGTGGCGGAAAAAGACCGGCGGCTGGTAAGCGCCTTGAATTATGCCCTGCAACAGCTGGAGCGCAAGGGCAAGCTGGCCGAACTTTATTTGCGCTATTTCCCTGTCGGTTTTTATTGACGGCGTCCTGTTTGCCCGCCCGGCCAGCCAAATAGCCAGGGGCCTGGCGGCGGCACTGAGCTGCTGATTTTGCTGAATTGTCAGGGTTTTGCTTGTATTTTGGCGATTTGCCCTTTATGTATGTTTTTCTGTTTCCTGTTTTGCTGTCGGCCGCTTTTCCAGGCGGCAAAAGGACAGCGCGTAATATTGAGGTTTATTGTGCCGCTTTCCGCTTCTGCCGAGCAGAATCCTGTCAGCCGCGTCCTTGCTAATTCTTCCCGCTCTTGGCCGTTTGAAGAAGCGCGCAAACTTATCCGCCGTTATGAAAAAACCGGTTATCCGGCTTTTGTGCTGTTTGAAACCGGTTATGGTCCTTCCGGCCTGCCGCATATTGGCACATTTGGCGAAGTGGCGCGCACGGCAATGGTGCGCCATGCTTTTCATATTTTAACGGAAAACAAAGTTAAAACCCGGCTTTTATGTTTTTCCGATGATATGGACGGTTTGCGCAAAGTGCCGGATAATGTGCCTAATCGTGAGGCTATGGCCGCCTTTATCGGCCTGCCTTTAAGCCGCATTCCCGACCCGTTCGGCGCCAAAGCGGCGGACGGCACGGTGTTTTCTTTCGGCGCGGCCAATAATAACAGGCTGTGCGCTTTTTTAGATAAATTCGGCTTTGATTATGAATTTGCCGGCGCGTCTGATTATTATCAATCCGGTCGTTTTGACGCGGTTTTGCTGCAAATGCTGGCCGCTTATGATGAAATTATGGCGATTATCCTGCCAAGTCTGGGGGAAGAGCGGCGCGCTTCTTATGCGCCGTTTTTGCCAATAAGCCCGGTAAGCGGCAAAGTGCTGCAAGTGCCGCTTATCGGCCGCAATGTCAAGGCCGGTACAATCCGCTATATTGAGCCGGAAACGGGAGAGGAAATCACTACGGAAATCACCGGCGGCAAGGTCAAATGCCAGTGGAAGGCCGATTGGGCAATGCGCTGGGTGGCGCTCAATGTGGATTATGAAATGGCCGGCAAGGATTTGATTGATTCTGTCACTTTATCTTCCAAAATCTGCCGCGTTTTGGGCCGCCGCCCGCCGGAAGGTTTTAATTATGAGCTGTTTCTGGATAATAAGGGGCAGAAAATTTCCAAATCCAGGGGCAATGGCCTGACGATTGAGGAATGGCTGACTTATGCGCCTGAGGTGAGCCTGGCGCTTTATATGTATCAAAAGCCGAAAACTGCCAAAAAACTGTATTTTGATGTTATCCCCAAAGCGGTGGACGAATATTACAGTCATCTGGCCGCTTACCAGCGGCAGGATTGGCCGGAGAGGCTGAATAATCCGGTTTGGCATATTCATAATGGCCGGCCGCCGCATATTGATTTGCCGGTTTCCTTTGCTTTATTGCTGAATTTGGTCAGTGCTTCCAATGCGGAAAATGAAACTGTGCTCTGGGGTTTTATTGAGCGTTATGCCCCGCATATTGGCACGGCAGAGCGCGCGGCGCTGGCCGGGTTGGTGGCTTATGCGTTGCGCTATTTTAATGATTTTGTCAAACCGCATAAAAAATTTCGCGCCCCTGATGCAGTGGAGCGCGCTGTGCTGGCCGATATTAAGGCGCGGTTGCAGACCTTGGCGCAGCAAGAGGTAAAGAATGCTGCCATAGACGGCAATCAGATTCAGAGTGCGCTGCTGGACGCGGCGCGCCGGATTAAGCGCTATCAGGATTTGCATAAAATGCAGCCGGACGGGCGGCCGGGCGTCTCGGTTGCTTTTTTCCAAATGCTGTATGAAGTGCTGATTGGACAGGAAAAAGGGCCGCGTTTCGGTTCTTTCATTGCCCTTTACGGTATAAAGGAAACAGAAAAGCTGATTGATGACGCGATTGCCGGCAGGCTTGCCGCAATGTGAGTGCCGGGCAGGGGAGTCTGGTAATAGGGCAGGAAATTTCCTGCAGGCTGCCGCTTTACCTTATTGCCTGCTGCCAAAAGGGCTGGGCAGGGTTGCTTTTGCCGGCCGGGCGGGAGAAAAGTAATCAAGGCTCGCTATCCCATTATAGAGCGCCGGTGCAAAATTAAATATTGAGCTGTCAATGAAGAGTGAAGTCAAAAGGCGTAGAACATTTGCCATTATTGCCCACCCTGATGCCGGTAAAACCACTTTAACGGAAAAGCTGCTGCTATTTGGCGGCGCCATTCAGCTTGCCGGCGAGGTGAAAGCCAAAAAAGACAGAATTCAAACGCGCTCAGACTGGCTGAAAATTGAGCGTGAGCGCGGTATTTCTGTCGTCACCTCGGTCATGACTTTTGAATATGGTGGCTGTATTTTCAACCTTTTGGATACGCCGGGGCATGAAGATTTTGCCGATGATACATATCGCACTTTAACTGCGGTTGACAGCGCGGTAATGGTGCTGGACGCCGCGCGCGGCATTGAGCCGCGGACTTTAAAATTATTTGAAATATGCCGTCTGCGCGATATTCCCATTATCACTTTTATCAATAAAATGGACAGGGAAGCGCGCGACCCGCTGGAACTGATTGATGAAATAGAGGCCAAACTGGCACTGGACGCCGCGCCGGTTACCTGGCCGATTGGCGCCGGCAAAAATTTTGCCGGCACATTTAATCTCCACAATAATACTATGCGGCAAAAAGATGAGCAAATTGCGCCGCAAGCGGTTGCCGATGCGGCTGAGGCAGCGCAGCTCTTGCCGGAGTCAGAGCGGGCGGCTTTTATTGAGGGGGTAGAGCTGGCCCAGCTGGCCTGCAAAAAATTTGACAAGCAAGCCTATAGGCAAGGGCACAGAACCCCGGTTTATTTCGGCTCGGCTCTGCGCAATTTCGGTGTGCGCGATTTGATTGACGCGCTGGCCGAATTTGCGCCGGCGCCGGCGGCGCATGCTGCTTCTACCCGCATAGTCAAGGCGATCGATGACAAAATGACCGGTTTTGTCTTCAAAATTCAGGCCAATATGGACGCTAATCACCGCGATCGCATAGCATTTTTGCGTGTTTGTTCCGGTGTTTTGCGCCGCGGCATGAGAGCGCGGCTGTCGCGCACCGGCCGTTTATTGACACTTGACCGCCCGCAATTCTTTTTTGCCCGCGCGCGCCAGACAGCCGATGAAGCTTTTGCCGGTGATGTTGTCGGCATTGCCAATCACGGCACTTTGCGTATTGGCGATACATTGACAGAAGGGGAAGAACTGGTATTTCAAGGCATGCCCAATTTTGCCCCGGAAATTTTGCGCCGTGTGCGGGTGCCGGACGCCATGAAAGCCAAAAAACTGAAAGAAGCGCTGCACCATATGGCAGAAGAAGGTGTGGCGCAGCTTTTTATGCCGGAAGACGGTTCGCCCTTAATGGTCGGCGTAATCGGCGCCCTGCAAATTGATGTTCTGGCCGAGCGGCTGCGGCAGGAATATAATATGGAGGCGGCTTTTGAAGCAGCGCGTTTTACCCTTTGCCGCTGGATTAGTGCCGATAATGCCGCCGATTTGCAGGATTTTATCGCCGCGCATAAGGCTGATATGGCGCGTGATCTGGATAATGCCCCGGTCTTTATGGCACAAAATGCTTTTTCACTCAATTATGAGGCAGAGCGCTGGCCGAAAATTCGCTTTGCGGCGATCAAGGCCTATCAGCCGGGGCAAGCGGTTTAGGCGGGTCTGGAGAAAATTGGGAGAGTAATATGCCGCGTTTATTTGCCGCTGTGGAAATTCCGCCTGAGGCGGTATTGTCGCTTTCTCTCTTGCGTTTCGGTTTGCCAATGGCGCGCAAGGTTGGGCAGGCGGGGCGCGCCAACAATAATATGCGCAAGGCTTGGGGAGGTGGGCGCGCCGGCAGTCAAGTGCGCTGGATTGACCCCGCCGATTATCATATCACCTTGCGTTTTTATGGCGATGTAAGTTTTGAAACCGCTGATGAAATTGTCGCTGCTCTCGATAAACTGCGCTGCCGCCCGTTTGCGCTGGCTTTAAAAGGCGTGCATGTTTTTTCGCCCAAAAAGCCGCATTCCCTTTATGCCGGAATAGCATCTGCGGCAAAACTGGTCGCCCTGAAGGAAAAAATAGAACACGCCTCACGCCGGATTGTGCCGCCAGAGCCGCGTAAATTTACGCCGCATGTAACCTTGGCGCGGCTCAAACAGGCTGATGAGCAGGATTTGGCTGCCTGGTTGTCACAGCGCGGTAATTTTACCGTATCGCCATGGGTGGTTAATCGCTTTTGTTTAATGTCGTCTAAAGATTCCATCGGCGGCGGCCCCTATATTATTGAAGAGAGCTGGCCGCTTGCCTGAAACGGGCAGGCGGGTTATGCTGTGCCGGCTGAGGAAAAATAATGATAAAACAGGCACTATTGGCAAAGCAGAAATTTATGATAGTGGCAGCAATGCTGCCGGCGGCTCTGTTGATTGGGGCTGCCTGCAATACGGCGGCATGGGCGCAGGGGCAGCGCAATATTGCCGCGCCTGAGCATGAGGCGCAGGCTGCCGGCGGCGGAGCAGAAAATAGTGATGGTGGCTTTCCCCCGCCACCGCCGGGTGCTGCTTCCGGCGCTGTTTTTCCACCGGCAGCAGATAGCGGCGCCGTTCCGCCTGCCGCTGCCGACACAGGCTCTACGCTGCCGGCAGCAGAGGCAGCAGGCGCCGGCGCAAAAATGGAACAAAGCGGACAGCAAATGCCAGCTCATGCCGGAGAAAAACAGCCTTTATCCGCAGCTGAGCAGAGCCTGGCTATCCAGGTTTTGCAACAGCAAATGGCAGTGTTGACAAATAGAGTAAAGGCGCTGGAATTGCTACAGGCAAAAATGCCGGCGGCCGTGGGTGCGGGCGATAATCGGGCAGTTGCAATTATGCCGCCGCCGGCTTTGGCTAGGGCGCATAATGATAATGATGAGGAATCCTATAATGTGCCGGCGGAGATAGGGGCTGACGCACTTTATCAATCCGGGCAAGATTTTATGGCGCAGGGGCAATATGCCAAAGCGGCCTCTGTGTGGCGTGCATATGGTGAGCGTTTTGCTGATGATGAGCGCGCTGCCGCTGCGGCTTTTGAGCTGGGAGAGTGCTATTTTGCCCGCGGGCTTTATGCGAAATCGGCCGAAATTTATCTTAATGTACAAGCAAAATACAAGACTGCGCCGGTAGCGCCGCGCAGCCTGCTGCAATTGGCGCTGAGTATGGCCAATTTGCAGGACAGCCAAACTGCTTGCGCAGCGCTGGAACAATTGACAAAACAATATCCGCAGGCTGACCCGGCTATTTTGCAGCAGGGAGAACAGACAGGCGCCCGCCTGCAATGCCGATGAGATTTATTGTGCCAAAGCTGGAAATTTTAACTGCCGATAATGTTTTTGAGGCTGATGATTTTGCCGGGCAAAGTGTGATTTTGGCCGCTGTTTCCGGCGGCGGTGATTCTTTGGCGCTGCTGCTGCTGCTGGCGGCGTTTTTGCGCGCTCGCGGGCAGCAAAAGCGGCTGGTGGCTGTCACTATCGACCACGGTTTGCGGGCAGAATCGGCGGCTGAGGCTGCTTATGTCGGCAAGCTGTGCCGGCGCCTGGCTATTCGGCATGAAATTTTGCTGTGGGAAGGGGCAAAGCCGGCAACAGGCTTGCCGGCGGCAGCGCGGGCGGCGCGTTATGCGCTTTTGGCGCAGGCGGCGGCAAAATATCAGGCTGTTTTTATCTGCACGGCGCATACGCTGGACGATCAGATTGAGACTTATATAATGCGCAAAGCGCGCCTTGCCGCAAGGGTGGAAGGCGATAATTTCGCCGTGTTGAAACAGCGCGGGCTGGCCGGTATGGCGCGCCAGTCGTTGCTTTTCGGCAGATTTTGGCTGTTGCGGCCTTTGCTTAATGTGAATCGCACCGGTTTGCGCTGCTTTTTGCGTCATGAAAATATCAGCTGGTTTGATGATCCAAGCAATAGCGATCAGGCCTATGAGCGGGCGCGTATTCGCGCCAGCTTGAGTCAGATCGCCGGGCGGCAGGCCTGTCAGGCTGTGCAGGCAGCAGCAGTGGCCCGGCAGAATTTAAGCGCGGCCGCGGCTTTATGGGGCAAAAAACTGTCACTGCGGGGCGAGGGAGAAAAGCTGCTGCTGGATTTGGCACTGATACAGGCAACAGACAAAGAGGGAAAAGAGGCAGGCCGCAGCCTGGGCGCGCCGGATTTCGCCGCTTTATATTTGCTGCTTGCTTATGCCGCTGCCGCTATTGGCGGCAAAAATTTTATCGCCACCGACAATGCGCGGCTCCAGCATTTTTTGCAGTATTTGCCGCAGCGGCAAAAAGGTGCGGTGCCGCGGCGAATCAGCGTTTCCGGCGCTGTATTGGAAAAACGGGGGCAGCATTTGAATATCAAGCCGGAAAAACGCCGCTTGTCGCCGGGGCAAGGTGATAAAACAGGGGAAACAGCCTTTATGCCGAGCGCCGCGCCGTTTAATGCAGCGCCGTTCAGTTTTATTTTATCCGGCTATGATTGGCCGCTTTTTGCGCTGTTGCGGCCGTTTTTCCCGGCCAATACGGCGAAGATTAAGAAAATCAGCCGGAAAAAGGCAGCATTTTTATAAGCCTCTCTTGGCAAGAGGTCTATGGCCGCTTATGTTAGAAAAATGCTGTAACAGGCTGTTATTGCCAGCAAGCAAAGGCATAATCCTGTGCTTTGCCGGTGTCGCCGGAGGTAATCTCCGGTTGAATATTTTGCCGGTTTCGGCTAATTTGGCGTGAAGCCGGGCCGGCGTCGGTTATTGGCGGAAAAAGCTCCGAATCCGGCAGAAAATATAAGGAAATTGTAACTATTATGAACCCGAATTATCGTTCCTTTTTTCTGTGGGGCGCTGTTGTCCTGATTATTATCGCCATGTTCACCTTTTTTCAGGGCGGCGTTATGCAAAACGGGGCGGGGCGGCTCAGTTATTCTGCCTTCAGCCAGAAAGTGGATAATGGCGATGTGCGCAGCATTGTGATGGAATATGGGCGCAGCGGCATTGATATTTCGGGCGTGACCAATAATGGCGAGCGTTTTAGCACTTTTGCTCCGCCTGATACGGATTATGCCGCCAAATTAAAAGCAAAGGGGATTAACAATATCCGCATTGAGCCGGAATCTTCCGGCACTAATCCGCTTGTCGGCCTGCTTATTTCTTCTTTGCCGATTGTGCTGCTGATTGCCGTGACCATATTTTTTATGCGGCAAATGCAGGGCGGCTCACGCGGGGCGATGGGTTTTGGCAAATCCAAGGCCAAATTGCTGACAGAGGCGCATGGCCGCGTTACTTTTAAAGATGTTGCCGGGGTTGATGAGGCCAAGACAGATCTGGAAGAAGTGGTGGAATTTTTGCGCGATCCGCAAAAATTCCAGCGTTTGGGCGGCAAGATTCCGCGCGGTGTTTTGCTTGTCGGCCCGCCCGGAACCGGTAAAACCCTGTTGGCGCGGGCCGTGGCGGGTGAGGCCAATGTGCCCTTTTTCACCATTTCCGGCTCTGATTTTGTTGAAATGTTTGTCGGTGTCGGCGCCAGCCGTGTGCGCGATATGTTTGAGCAGGCCAAGAAAAATTCTCCCTGCATTATTTTTATTGACGAAATTGACGCTGTCGGCCGGCATCGCGGTGCCGGGCTGGGCGGCGGCAATGATGAGCGTGAGCAGACTTTAAACCAGCTTTTGGTGGAGATGGACGGTTTTGACGCTAATGAAAATATTATTTTGATTGCCGCCACTAACCGGCCGGACGTGCTTGACCCGGCATTATTGCGTCCCGGCCGTTTTGACCGCCAGGTGGTGGTGCCCAACCCCGATATTATTGGCCGCGAGAAAATTCTGGCGGTGCATACGCGCAATGTGCCGATTGCCCCTAATGTCGATTTGAAAATCCTTGCCCGCGGCACGCCCGGTTTTTCCGGTGCGGATTTGATGAATCTTGTCAATGAGGCGGCGCTGCTGGCCGCGAGGCGCAATAAGCGCCTGGTGACCATGCAGGAATTTGAAGATGCCAAGGATAAAGTGCTGATGGGGGCGGAGCGCCGCTCCAACGCCATGACCCAGGCAGAAAAAGAGCTGACAGCCTATCACGAAGCCGGCCATGCAATAGTGGCGCTGAATGTGCTGCTGGCCGACCCGGTGCATAAAGCCACTATTATCCCGCGCGGGCGCGCTTTGGGCATGGTTATGCAGCTGCCGGAAGGTGATCGCTATTCTATCAGTTATAATTATATGATTTCGCGGCTGGCTATTATGATGGGCGGCCGCGTGGCTGAAGAAATGAAATTCGGCAAGGAGAATATTACCGCCGGTGCCTCTTCTGATATTGAGCAGGCGACAAAACTGGCGCGCAATATGGTAACGCGCTGGGGCTTTTCCGAAAAGCTGGGTAAAGTGGCTTATGGCGATAATCAGGACGAGGTGTTTCTGGGGCATTCTGTGGCGCGCCAGCAGAATGTGTCGGAAGAAACGGCAAAATTAATTGATGCGGAAGTGCGCCGGCTGATTGATGCCGCGCATGATGATGCCCGCCGTATTTTGACCGAAAAAAAGGCTGATTGGACAGCTTTGGCCGAGGGGCTGCTGGAATATGAAACACTGACCGGTGATGAAATCAAGGATATTATTGCCGGCAAACCGCCTGTGCGTGGTGAACTGGCGGAGGCTTCACTGCGTAAATCTGCCGTGCCGAAAGTGGGCGGCAAGCCTCATGCCCATAGCGGCAAAGATAAAGCAGCGGCAACTGGGAATGACAAGAAAACTGCCGCTGAGCCTGATGATAAAACAGCAGACGAACAGGAAGAGACTGCGGCTGAGCCTGCCGGAAAATAACAAGAGCAAGGCTGTTAAGGGTAGCTCTCTGCCGGTTTTTGCCGTGAGAATAATGTGAGGGGGATTTCATGTTTGTCGCGGTAATTGGGGTTTTGCCTGCCGGCGGGCCTATAAAGACAGGCAAATAAAACAAGGAAAAAAGAATGAAGAGAAAATATTTTGGCACAGACGGTATGCGCGGTTGTGCCAATCATTTTCCTATGTTGCCTGAAGTGGCGATGAAAATCGGCATGGCTGTCGGCATTCTTTTTCGCGATAAAGGGCGGCATAATCGCGTGGTTATCGGCAAGGATACGCGTCTTTCCGGCTATATGCTGGAAAATGCGCTGGTGGCCGGTTTTACTGCGGCGGGGATTGATGTTTTTTTGCTTGGGCCGGTGCCGACTCCTGCCGTATCCATGTTGTGCCGCTCTTTACGCGCTGATATTGGGGTAATGATTTCTGCCTCGCATAATGTATTTTCTGACAATGGCATAAAATTATTCGGGCCGGACGGTTTTAAATTTTCTGACAAAATTGAGCTGGAAATTGAAAAGCTGATGGAAAGCGATATGACGGCGCTGCTGGCTGATAAGCGTGATATTGGCCGTGCCAAGCGGGTGGAAGGGGATATTTACCGCTATATTGAATATGCCAAGCGGACAATGCCGCGCGCTGTGCGGCTTGACGGTCTGCGTATTGTGGTGGATTGCGCCAATGGCGCTGCCTATAAAGCTGCGCCTTTAGCCTTATGGGAGCTGGGGGCGGAAGTTATCACCATTAATGACAAGCCGGACGGCACTAATATTAACGCTCAATGCGGCTCAACCCACCCGGCCGGCTTGCAGAAAAAGGTTGGTGAAATGCGCGCCGATGTCGGCATTGCGCTGGACGGTGATGGCGACCGGCTGCTCATGGTAGATGAAAAAAAACGGCTTCTGGACGGCGACCGGATTATGGCGGTAATTGCCGAATCCTGGCAGAAAAGCGGGCGTTTGCGCGGTGGCGGTGTTGTTGCCACTATTATGTCTAATCTGGGCTTGGAGCGTTTTCTGGCGCAATGCGGTTTGAAACTGGTGCGCGCCAATGTGGGCGATCGCTATGTGGTAGATTATATGCAAAAGCACGGCTTTAATATTGGCGGCGAGCAATCCGGGCATATTGTGCTTTCAGATTTCGGCACAACGGGAGACGGCCTGGTCAGCGCCTTGCAGATTTTGGGCTGTATGAAGGAAACAGGGCAAAATTTAAGCGATTTATACCGCAAATTTGAACCTGTGCCACAAATTTTGCGTAATATTTCGCTAAAAGGCAAGGCTAAGGTGCTGGAGCAGGCGGCGGTGCAAAAAGCTGTGGCCGCGGCGGAAAAGCTTTTGGGCAAAGGCAGGCGGCTGGTTATCCGCCCTTCCGGCACTGAGCCGCTGCTGCGCATTATGGCGGAAGGTGATGACCGCAAAATATTGGAAGCCGCCATTGCTCATATTATTGAGGCGGTGGAGAAAAACTGAGTTAATTCTGTTCTTTTTCGTTTTCTTCGCCAGGCAGCGGTTCGATTTCTTCTCCTTTTACCGTATTATTGCCGAGAAGTTTTTTTCGGGAGAAGCTGCCAAAGTCGCATAACACGGTATTTTATCTACCAGAAATGCTAAAGCAAGAAAACCGATAATATATTGCTTTAAAAGGTCGCGCACCCGATAATCGCGCTCGGCTATTTCGTATTTTTCTAATAAATCCTGGTATTTTTCCAACGTGACCGCTTCCGCATTCAGAGGCGTGGCGGCATTTTCATCAATAGAATGGGTAACATCAGGCAGCTTGCTGCTTTTTGCGCTCTCTTGCTGCACGCCCTGCAACTGCTCTGGCATCATATTCCCCCTTTATATCTTTATCCGGTATGCGAATAGAGTAAAAACCGGGCTGATAATGCTTCGCCCAAGCCCCGCCCCGCCAATGGGTGGCACTGACCAACTGGCCGCCGGTCCAGCCTAAAAATTTGTCACAAACAGCATCAAGGGCTTTCTTGCGCGGATCTTCATCTTGAAATCTGCGTGCTTCAGGGAAGGCTTCAGGAGCGATAGCCCGGGCGCCGAATTCTTTCGCCTTACGGTATAATTCCGGCGATACCGGGCCGTAATCCCAAGCCTGAAAATCAACTTCTACCAGGCGCTGCCCATCATTTTCTCCCATATAGAACATTTGCGCCAGATATAGCAGTTTTTGCAGGCGCAGATTAGACATTGTCCAAGAGGATTTTTCGCAAATATATCTGCAAACAGTATCCAGCCGCGCGCCACTCATATGTTTCCTCCATAACCTGGCCGAATCAGACTTTCCTTTATCAGGGAACCAACATAAATTATTTGTGTCAATAGTTTTTACAAATTCAGATAAATATATTGTGTATGCCGGCAGTGAAAATAAATTTAATAAATCCTTGTGCCTGTGGTAGAAATGCTGGACGAAGCGGCTCACCTCTGAAATTATAGTGCTGCTCTTAGAGGAAAATCCCGGGTGCTGCATGGCATGTCCAGGGCGCAAGCCTAAAGCCGTGTGTGGGCGTTATCTGCCGGCGTTTTTCTAACACCCGGGCTATTTGGATCCCCGATAAGAGCCATAAATAAAAGCGGATTATATTTAAAATTTCTCTGGACGCCGCAGTATTTTTTGCATAATGCAGCTCGTCTGAGGCGGGGTCTGGAAACTCTGCCAAAGGCAATAAGGGTCAGTAGAGGCGCACGCCCCGAGATTATATTTCTGCCTTTTGAGGGAAATCCCGAGGCATGTCCAGGGTGCAAGCCTAAAGCCATGGGGACGTTATCTGCTGGCGTTTTTCTAGCCCCGGATTCTTCGGAGCCCCCAGTAAACAGTAGAACAGCAAATGGCGGTTCTCTTCCCGGCCTGAGCGGCGTAATGGCGCTCTATCCCCTTTCCCTATTTTTGCGATAGTGTTGAAACGGTTGCTGTTGCGGCTTCCGGTCGGCTTTGCGGCATATTGTGGCGCGTGAGTCCTGTTCCATATTGTAATGACAAAGCCGGATATGTGTTGGTATTCCGGCAGCGGGTGACGGGTTTTTGTCATTTGTTTTCTCTGCCACTTTGTGTTTGGAGAGTATTATCGTGATTGGAGAAAAATGGCCGAACCGCTTCAGCCTGGAAATGTTTGTGTATTTATTGCGCTTTTCTGATGCCGAACCGCAGACACCGGCTGCTTTCCGCCCGCATTTACAGCAAGTGACGCAGTATTTTATCAGCCGTTACCAGCCACAGGCAGAGGCTGATTTCGTTAAAACCGCCAAGGCTAAAGCCACAGCCGACAGTAACCAGGATAAAGCCGGAATATTGGCTCAGCCGGCTTTTTATGCCAGGGATTCCCTGTTTTCTGCTTTTTTGTCCGGCAATTTTTTACGGGAGAAGCGGCAGAGCGTTGAAATTTGTCAAAGAAGTATGAGAAAACCGGCGATAAAGAGCAGGGGCTTGAAAACGGCTGCCGCCAAGGGGATTTGCAGTTTTATCTGACTCGGCCGGTGCCGGTTTGCGCCGGGTGACAGGCGGCGGTCAGTGCTGGGCCAGTCAGCGCCGGGTGGTGTTTGCAGCCTGCTTTGCCTTTGCCTGGCCATTATCGGCGTCCTCTCTCAGGCGGCAAACACCGGTAGCACCGGCGCAAGCAATCGGCCAGGCTATTTTATTTGCGGCTTTTCAGGCTTTGCGGCTTATGTGCTTTTATAAGCATCGGCCTCATGGGTGGAAAGCAAAGCTTGGCGCAATTTTTCCATTGCCCGGCTTTCTATTTGACGGACGCGCTCTTTGGAAATGCCCAATTCTTCGCCAAGTGATTCTAATGTCTTGCCTTCATCATTCAGGCGGCGTGTTTTGATAATGTGCAATTCGCGCCCGTTAAGCACTTTCAAGGCCTTTTTCAGCCATTGGCTGCGGCGCTGATTGTCAATTTCGCTTTCTACAATTTCATCTTGCAGCGGGTTTTGGTCGACCAGAAAATCAATTTTGGCAGCGGAGCCGCTATCGTCCTGAGAAAGCGGGCTGCTGAGAGAATTGTCAGAAGCTGTCAGGCGGAAATCCATCACTTCCACATCATTTACCGATACGCCGATTTTGTCGGATATGCGGCTATAAATTTCTTCCTTGGTCAGGGTTTCATCTTCCTGCGTTAATTTGGTGCGCAAACGGCGCAGGTTAAAAAACAGTGCCTTTTGTGCCGAGCTGGTGCCGCCGCGCACAATTGACCAATTGCGCAAAATATAATCCTGAATAGAAGCGCGAATCCACCATGTGGCATAAGTGGAAAAACGCACATCGCGCTCCGGCTCAAAACGGTCGGCAGCTTCCAGCAGGCCAACATAACCTTCCTGCACCAGATCCGGCATAGGCAGATTATAGCTCCTGAATTTTGAGGCAATGGCAATGACCAGGCGCATATGTGCCGAGGCAATTTTATGCAAAGCCGACTGGTCGGAATCTATTTTCCATTTCAGCGCGAGATTATATTCTTCTCCCCGTTCCAGATAGGGAGCATTCATTGCCCAGCGCACAATATCGCGGTTTAGCGATATATCCTTGCGGGCATAATTAGTGTTGGATTGAATAAGATTCCCGACATTGTGCTGCATATATAGCCCCTTAATTTCCAAAATTACGCACAAACGTCACACTTGCCCTGAACATATTGCTTTCTCGACCTGGAGCATAATATCGCTGCAGAGAGGCAAGAAGCGCCCGGTTTAAAATGCAAAAGGCTGCCATATATTATGGTAAAAGCAAATATATCGCGCCTTTCACATTACCGCTTCCGGCAAGCCTGACAAAAGCAGAATACTGAAAATGCTGTCGTAGTGATTCATATTCTACCTATGATTGTGTTGAATACAACTATAAATTTTATAAATGGTGAATGCGTATCGGAATTTTTGTTAATTTTTGCCTTGGTTTTTAAAAAATTCCATGTGTTCTACGCTGTCACCATACCCAAATTATGTCCGGCCCGGTAGCCTTGACAGTCCTATTGCCAAAAACTCTATGAAAGGGGAAAAGTATTAAATTCTGCAAAGGAAAAATGGATATTTTCTGTGAAAATATTCAAACAGGTTATATTTTATATGGCTGGCTATATAGGGCTGAAAATTATTATATATAAGTATATAAAAATTGAGGTAAGGAGAAAATAAACTAAAGAGTAGCAAATAAGGGTTGGAAATAAGGATAAAATAATAATAAAGCCGGCATAGAGCCGGCTTTATATATAAGTGCATTCAGACAAAAAATATAAAAACTGTAAAATTTCGCTTCACGCTGAGACAGAATGCCACAGGGATAAGCCGTTTACACCGCAATAGGAGGTGTTGCCGCCCTGTCTTTTGCTGTTTCGGCCTTGGCCGCGCGTTTGGGGCTTTTGGCCAGGTTAAACTCAATGAGCCTTATAGCTTCCGTCTGCGAAATTTTGTTCACAGCCGCCACTTCGCGCGCCATGCGGTCAAGCGCGGCTTCATAAAGCTGGCGTTCAGAATAAGATTGCTCAGGTTGATTACCGGAACGGTAGAGGTCGCGCACAACTTCGGCAATGGCAAGAATATCGCCTGAATTGATTTTGGTATCATATTCCTGCGCGCGGCGTGACCACATAGTCCTTTTTACACGGGCGCGGCCTTGCAAAACAATGAGAGCTTTATCCAGAAAACTGCCTTCAGACAATTTGCGCATACCGATAGAAAGCGCTTTTGCTACCGGCACTTTAACGTCCATTTTATCTTTTTCAAAATGGATAACGAATAATTCCAGCTTGAAGCCGGCAACTTCCTGCTCTTCAATGCTGATAATGCGTCCGACACCATGGGCAGGATAAACAATGGATTCACCTGCCTTGAAGCCGTGACGGTGAACGGCTTTATTCTTGCTTGACGACATAGGCTTTCTCTCCCTTATGCCGGGTGAAAGCAGCCGTTCCCTGTGGCTGCCAGCACCCGAGACATATTATCTCGCCGATAAATCGGTTGCCGAAATTATGCAAAGGGATTTTGCAAAAGGAAGAGAGAAAATCACCCGGAAAGGGCGGCTATTCTCTCCCGCCAAAATGCTTGTTTAGCTGCCGGACAACGCAACTGTATCAAGAAAACTTTGCTATATATTCTGACAGCAAAGACAAGGCACACAGCAACAGGCAGCAGATAAAAGCCCAGGCAAAAAACGACAAGTGCCGCTTATTTAACATAAAATACTAGTGGAATCAATAAAATAGTGAGTGAATTCTCTTGACAAAAGAAAAATTTTCTATTGCCCGGTTTTATTGAGAAACAGAGCCGGTAGCCGGTATATGTAATTTATCGGCCTGCCGGTTTTATCATACAGGCTTATCAGAGTTGCAGGCAGGCATGGAAGCGGGCTCAAAAACGCGCCTGAGAAAATTATTCTCTGATAAAGCCGCATGGGAATATTGGCGCCTTTATCCTGTTTGAACAGGAACGGCGCCGGCGTGATTGGGCTTGCGTGGAGCGGGGGCTTGATGCGCCGCTCTTACGGCGTTGCGGCTGCCGCAAGCAATGGTGTCCACGGAGGGAATTGAACCCCCGACCCCAGGATTCGCACTGCTACGGTTTTCACCGCCGCAAAATGCGTTTGCAGTCCGGACTGTCCCTTCACCCTGGTTTGCCTGTTACCATCTTTGCCCAAAGCAAAGCAGCGGCGCCGGGGCCAAACTTTAGGTGCTGCCCGTCCAGTCTCTACACCTTCCTCATTGCGCTCATTATTGCGGCAACAAGGCTTGGCTCGGGATTGGCATAGGCCGCGCGCAAGGCAAGCAGCGGGCCTGAAGCTTTCCCCGAATTTGAGCAGATTCACTATGCCGTTTCCGTATCATAGTGCCCAATTTCAGGAATCCTGTGCTCTATCCAACTGAGCTACGTGGACTTTACCGCCAAGTTTTAGCCAATTTGCCGGGGGCAATCAATCACCTGCCGGGAGTTTTTGCAAAAATTTCTGCTGAAAAGCGATGATTCCCGGTTTTTCCAGCCCTGATAAGAAAAATCGCCCGATTTGGATTACGCTGCCCGGCTGCTTTTATAATCCGGCCGCCTTTATAATAAGGTGATACGGTTTTGGTAATAGCACTGGTTTTGCGTGTTTGTTTTTAACTTTTATCGGCTAATTTGGCGCTTGTTTATTATTGACTTGTGCCCGATATTGCCTGGATAGTTACCGGCCCTATAAAACAGGATTATTGCTGATGCGCCGCCCCCTGCTAAAACCTGCCCATGCAATAGAGCATTTTCTGGAAATGATGAGTGCAGAAAGAGGAGCGGCGCCCAACAGCCTGGAATCTTATCGCCGTGATTTGGATTGGGCGGCAGAAAACCTGCCGCAATTTGCCGCCGATTTATTGGGGGCGCCGCCGGCAGCCTTGACCGCCTTGCTGGCAGAAATGGCCAGACAAGGTTTTTCTCCCGCCAGCCAGGCGCGCCGTCTTTCTGCCCTGCGGCAATTTTATCGCTTTTTATACAGCGAGGGCCTGCGCCAAGATGACCCGACCGCTATGCTGGAATCACCGCGCAAAAAACAGACTTTGCCAAAAATATTGCATGAGGAGGAAGTGGCGCGCCTGGTAGATTATGCCAAAGCGGAGCTTGCCGCCGCTGCCGGTAAAGCCGCTGCGCATAAACGGGCTGTGCGGCTATTATCGCTGCTGCTGCTGCTTTATGCCACGGGTTTGCGTATTTCTGAACTGGTGCAGCTGCCGGCGGGCGCTTTTGCCGCCGGGCTTGATTATATTATGGTCACCGGCAAAGGTGGCAAAGAGCGGTTAGTGCCGTTAAGCGGTGAGGCGCGGGCGGCGGTAGAAGCCTGGCTGGCGGTGCGTGTCGGGACAAATGCGCCTGTGACTGGGAGGCGGCAGGCGCAAACAGGCGGGGCAAGATTGGACAGGCTAGCCTGCGGTAGTGCCCCGCAAACAGGCGGGGCAAGGTTGGGTGGCGGTGCCCCGCAAACAAAAAATAGCGCGCGGGTTGGCGGGCGGCGCGCGCAAACAAAAATGACAAAAAGCCCGTGGCTTTACCCGGCTGCAGGCGGCAAGGAGCATTTGGCGCGGCAAGTAGCGGCGCGCGAGCTAAAGGCGCTGGCGGCGCGCGCCGGCTTGTCTGCTAGTGTTTTTTCACCGCATGTGCTGCGCCATGCTTTTGCCAGCCATTTATTGCAAAACGGCGCCGATTTACGCGCTGTGCAACAGCTATTGGGCCATGCCGATATTTCTACCACACAAATTTATACGCATATTCGTGAGGAAAAACTGCACCAATTTGTGCAAATGACCCACCCGCTGGCGCGCGAGCAAAAATAGGCTGAAAAACGGCAAGAACCGTAAATTTTGGCGCGGCGCCGCGGTTTTGTGCCTTTTTGCCCGGCCTGAGGCGGCCTGGCCCGGCGCGCTTTGCCGCGCTTTTTGCCCGGGCGCTTGCTAAAATACTCATTTTTGGTTACACTAAAAGCCGCAGGGCAGTATCGGCGCGGAACGAAATTTGCTGTTTCGGCTTTTGTAACAAGCGCCGCTATGGCAAAAGCGGGGTTTAGCCAAATTGGGTTTTATCAATGTATCATTATCTGGATTTTGAAAAAGCAGTGGCAGATCTGGAGGGCCAGATATTTGAATTGAAAAAACTCGCTGCGGCAGAAGACAAGATTGACACAGAGGAAGAAATTGCCAAGCTGGAAAAGCGCGCCCAAAGCGGCTTGCGCGATATTTATAAAAAGCTGACGCCCTGGCAAAAAACGCAAGTGGCGCGCCACCCTGACCGCCCCCATTTTCTCCATTACGCCAAACGCCTGTTTACCGATATAGTGCCGCTTGCCGGGGATCGCAAATTTGCTGAAGATGAGGCTTTGCAAGCCGGCTTTGCCCGCTTTCGCGGTGAGCCTGTGGCCTTTTTGGGGCTGGAAAAAGGGCATGATACCAAAACAAGGCTGAAATATAATTTCGGCTCGGCCCGGCCTGAAGGTTATCGCAAGGCGGCGCGTATTATGGAAATGGCAGACCGCTTCAAATTGCCGGTTTTATCGCTGGTTGATACGGCCGGCGCTTATCCCGGAGTGAGCGCAGAAGAACGCGGTCAGGCCGAGGCCATTGCCCGCTCCACCGCGCAAATGCTTAATCTGCAAGTGCCGGTTATTGCCACTATTATCGGCGAGGGCGGCTCCGGCGGGGCGATTGCCATTGCTGCCGCCAATCGCGTTTATATGCTGGAACATGCAATATATTCTGTCATTTCGCCTGAGGGCGCGGCTTCTATTTTGTGGCGTGATGCCGGCCGTGCCAAAGAAGCTGCCACTAATATGCGCATTACCGCGCAAGATTTATTTGGCATGGAAGTAGTTGACGGCATTATCCCTGAGCCTGTCGGCGGCGCGCATCGCGATGCGCAAATGATGATTGATGAGACCGGCAATATTATTGCCAAAGCTCTGGCCGAACTTTCAGCCAAAGATGGCGAGACCCTGCGTCAGGAGCGGCGCGCCAAATATTTGCAAATCGGCCGTTCTCTCTAGCTTTTTCGTTCATTAGCCTATGCCGGCCGGGCTGTGTTTCGGCCTGTCGGCCGGGTTCCGGCCCGGTTTTTGGCGGTTGAAGGCCGGTTCTACACCGGGCGGGCAGCTCCTCGCTTTGGTTAAAAATATAGTAACCAGGCTCGGCAAATATTTACAGAAAATTTGCTTTTGCTCCGGCATGATGAAGAAATACTTTATTTTTTGCGTCAATCATGGTATAATAGAAGCCGATTTTACAGAAATTTCTTTGTTTTGCAGCGCGTTAGGGCGGTAAAATCGGGGTGACCGGGCGATGGGACGGGCAAAAGCGGGTTAATTTGCGACAAAATATCTTTTTGTCAGCCTGCCGCGGTGATTCCTTATCAATCGTCTTTGGGTTAAGGAGCGTTGATGATGAAATTTAAATCAGCTATATTTCTGGCTTCTCTCATGAGTGTTGCCTTATTATCGGCAGGGTGCAATAGCGGTGATATACCGCGCGCCAAGCGGGCAATGCAACCTTTGCCGGCGCCTGTCCAGAGCAAAATGGCGAAAATGGATATGCCGACCCATTCGCCTATTATGGTTCGCCTGTTTAAGGAAGAAAATACTCTGGAAGTGTGGAAACAGCAGCGCAACGGGCGCTACGGCCTGATTGCGCAATATGATATTTGCAAATGGTCGGGCAAATTGGGGCCGAAATATATGGAAGGCGATCGTCAGGCGCCGGAAGGATTTTATACTATTACCCGCGCGCAGATGAACCCTAATTCCAGCTATTATCTGTCCTTTGATCTGGGTTTTCCCAATGCTTATGATCAGGCGCATGGCCGCACGGGCCGGCATTTAATGGTGCACGGCTCCTGTTCTTCTGCCGGCTGTTATTCCATGACCGATAAAAGTGTGGCGCAGATTTATGCTTTCGGGCGTGATGCTTTTATCGGCGGCCAGCGTTCTTTTCAGGTAGAGGCTTTCCCCTTCCGCATGACGCATGAAAATATGCTGCGTTATCGCAAGGATCCGAATTATCCGTTTTGGGTAATGCTGAAACAGGGCTATGACGCGTTTGAGACAACAAAAACGCCGCCGCGTATTGATATTTGCAATGGCCGTTATGTCTTTAACAGTGTTTCCGGTTGTGCCGGCGGCACTGCCCTGCAAACGGCTTTTGCTCCATCTTCTGCTGATAATCTGGCCGCCGCTACCGGCGCTTTTGAGCCGTCTTCCTTAAAGGCGCCTTCACCCTCTATTCTCAATCGGGAGGAAGCAGGCCTGGTGGCGGATTGGAGCAAACGCCGCGCGGCCGGCAAGCGGGTTTCGGCTGTGCCGCCTTCGCTGACCGCTCCTTCGGCAGAAAAACCGGGGGCACCGGATATTGTGACCGAAAGCAATCGCCCGGTGCGTGGTTAAAGCCAAGGCGGGCAAGTCTGATGATTATCCCGGTGAAGAAGCAAATCTGTCTTGAAACCGGGATATAAGTGACATTACCAGTTTGCCGCAGTGTTTTAGTTCGGCCAATTGCAAGATGGTGGAGTTTGCAAAATCACGACAAAGGTCTGTTTTTGTTCTTCGCATTTTTGTGACAGCTAAGGAACAGGCCCATGGTAGCTATCTATTGACAAGGCTAGACGGAAGCGTTAAATTTGCGATTATAATCCCGCGGAATCCTCTTTTCTGTGGTAATACTACGAGAAAATGATGAAGCGCCCCCCCATGTGCTCCGGCCATGGGGATTTTTTTTATAATATTTTAGCATGAGGCAAGGGGAGTTATGCGTGTTTGTTTTTATATAGATGGCTTCAATCTCTATCATAAAATTGCCGAATTACCCGATAAAACGGCTCCTGATAAAAGCCTGAGATGGCTGGATTTGCGCTGCTTGGTAGAAAAATTGCGTTTCCGCGCTAATGAGGAAATTATGGCTATTTATTATTTTTCTGCTTTTGCTAATTGGCGGCCGTCTGAATCAAAGCAGCGGCATGAGGCCTATGTCAAAGCCTTATTATCAAGAGAAGTTCGAGTTATTTTGGGCAATTTTAAAGAAAAAAGCGCTAAATGCTCCAAATGTTCATATAGTTGGAGAAAGCATGAAGAAAAAGAAAGTGATGTCAATTTAGCTTTACAGGTCGTTCAAGACGCTTATGAAGATAAATATGACTGTGCCTATATAGTTTCTGCCGATAGTGACATGATTCCGGCCATACGCATGGTAAAAGCGAAATTTCCACAAAAGGAGATTTGCGTTATTTTTCCGCCAAATTCCGGTGGCACAAAGAATATCAAGCAAGTAGTGGACAGCAGTAAAAAAATTACACTGCAGCAAATTTCTTCTTGCCTGTTTCCACCTGTCTTGTGCGATGAAACAGGCATACTGATTACTCGCCGGCCAAAAGAATGGCGCTGACACAGGCCGCAGCTGGTTGTAACCTGTATAGTCGAAGAGAATTGTGTAATAATGCACGCTTTATTGCCGTAATAATTGATATAGAGGGAAGTTTGCGCCGCTGCGGCGCCGGGGCCGGGCGGCAGCCGAAATAACTGAAACTGTTTTTTATAAGGCCGTTTCTTCTCTCCCGCAGCGGGGAAGTAAAAACTGCCATTGCCCATCTGTTAAAATTTCAACCCTGAAATAGCCAGCGGATTATTGCTTAAAGCGGCGTAATCCGCCCGGTCAATAGCAGGAATATTGCGGCAGGACTCCCATAAATCACGCAATTCTTTTTCGGCTACGCCATCTGCAATCAATACAAGGCGGCTGCTTTTTGCTGTCTCCCTGCCGCTATTATTGAAAGGCTGCGGCGGATAAATTTGCCCTTGCACTGCCTGTAAAATCCAGTCGGTTTCAGCTTTTTTATCCGTGTGAATCAGCGCTTTAAAACGCAGAATTTTGTCACTATAGCGTTCAGCCAGCAAATAGGCAAAATGCTCGGCTGCGGCCAGCGGCACAGGCTCTGCCGCTGTCAGCACATAAGCGCGGATTGCCTCTTTATGACCGGCGGCGGCATGTTCACTGCCACAGCCTGCCTGGCTGTGCGCTTTTTGTCTCTCATGGTTCTCATGCTCCGGCTGCCAGCCGCGATTTTGCCTTTCGTCACTATCGTCCGGCAGAGCAATGGCGTGCCTGTTTTGCTCCGGCAGCAAGGGGAAGATCAGCAGCTTTTCACCAAAAACTGCCTCCGCCGCCACATTACCTATTGGCGGCGCGACCATAATTTCGGCCGCTGCTGCGGCGCTATGCAATCGTGTGAGCAGGTGCGGCAGAGCGGTTTTATCGGTCGCTATATCGGTTTTACTGATAATAATTTTATCGGCAAAGGCGATTTGCCGCCGTGCCTCAATAAAACGGTTGAGATTGGCTTCTCCCTTTATGGCGTCTAATACGGTTATCACCTGCGCCAAAGTGATAAAAGGCTGTAAAAAGGGCGCAGCCAGGAGCGCCTGCATAATAGGTGCAGGGTCGGACAGCCCGGTTGTTTCAATAATAATGCGGCGCAAAGATGCGCTATCGCCTTTATTGGCTCGCGCCAGCAAAGTGGCGATTGTATCGGGCAAATCGCCTTTTATTGTGCAGCACAGGCAGCCATTAGTCAGCTCTATCATGGTCTCATCGGCGGTTGCGACCAACATGGCGTCCAGGCCGGCGGCGCCGAATTCATTGATAATAAAGCCGGTTTGCGTCAGATAATTTGCCTGTAGCAGGCGGTTAAGCAGGCTGGTTTTGCCGGCGCCCAAAAAACCTGTTACAATGATGACGGGGATTTTTTGTGGTTGCTGTTTGGGCATATTCAGCGCGTACTCGCTGTGGCAGACGGCTCTCTGCCCGCCGGTTTTATAGTGTTTTTCCCGCCGGCTCTCTTTGGTTTGCTGCTTTGTGCCTTTTTGCTTTTTCCCGCCGGCTCAGGCCTTGGCTCATAAATCGGCCGCACCGATATGGCCGGCGGCTGGTCTGATAAAACCTCAATAAAGGGTGAGTTGAAAATCGGCCGGCCTTTTTCATCGCGATATTGCATACGCTGGCGGCTGGCCTCCATATTGCAGATTTGCCCGCGCAAATTGGCGGCCTGCATTTGATTATCGCCATAAGGTCTGAGTGTTACCAGACTTATGCGCGCCGAGCCGGATTTTTTAAAACCCTGGCTTAGCAAATGCGCAGCCATATCTTCACGAAGATCAATGCGGCCGGCACCCAGCACAACAGCAATAATTGTTCGCCCCTGGCGCGTGGCTGAGGCAACAAGATTAAAGCCTGAAGCGCAAATAAAACCGGTTTTCATACCATCGGCGCCGTCATAGCGGCCAATCAGATTATTGGAATTGGGCTGAATTCTCCTGCCTTTGCCGAAATCAATGGCAGGAATGTCAAAATAATGGGCATATTGAGGAAAATCGCGCCGCAATTGCACTGCCAGAACCGCTATATCGCGCGCATTGGAATAATTTTGTTCATCAGGCAGGCCACTGGGATTGGCAAAATGCGTGCCGGTCATGCCCAGTCTTTGCGCCTGTTCATTCATAGCTTCAACAAAAGCGGTCTGTGAGCCTTTTACTGCTTCGCCAACCGCATTGGCCATATCATTGGCCGATTTTACCAGCATAACAGTCAGCGCCGTATCCAATGTGAGGGTGGAGCCGGCACGCCAGCCCGAAAGACTGGGCGCGACATGCGCTGCCTGGGCAGAAAGCCGGATTGGCGTTTGCAGGCTTATCGTGCCGGCCTCCAGCGCCTGAAAGGTGACATAAGCGGTCATCATTTTGGTGAGTGAAGCGGGATACCAGCGATCAAAAGCCTGATTATGCGCCAGCACGCGGCCATTCATATCAACCGTAATATAAGGCACGGCCATTGCCGGATTCAGGCATAAAACAAGCAGAAAAGGCAAAAAAAATTGCAGGATTTTTTTATACATATAAAATTTCTCTATTGCCGGCTTTACAGGCGGCGCTTGCGTCTTTGCTCGCTTGAGCTGCTTTGGCTGCCAAAGAACCGCAGCTCTACCCGCCTCGGGCAGTTTAACTTTTTCCGGCAATTTCTGCAATTTTATTTTCTGCGATTTTCGCTTAAAAATACTTACGCTCTTATAAAAAATGCTTTATGATTGCGCCGTAAAGCTGTCATAGTGTGAGACTGCTGTGAGAGCGAACAATCAGGGAGAATAAAGGAGCGCACGCATGTATGAACGCATTCTTGTGGCAACCGATGGTTCGGAACTGGCTGAAAGAGGGGTTGATGCCGGCATAGAACTGGCAAAAAAAACCGGGGGAGAGCTGTTTTTTGTAACAGTGACCAGCCTTATGCCGTCTTACAGCATGACAGTGGGGGCAGAATGGGCCGCCAGCCCCGGCACTTTTGAAGATTATCGCCATGAAATGGAAAGCGGCGCCAAAACAATTTTGGACGCAGCCATGGCCAAGGCCAAAAAAGCCAAAATAAAGGCGCAGGGTCTGCACCGTGAAAATCAGCTTGCGGCGGCAGGTGTTGTAGATGCCGCCAAAGAATATCAGGCCGATCTGATTATTATTGCTTCACACGGGCGCAGCGGTGTGCATAAGCTGCTTTTGGGCAGCCAGACAGCCGAGGTTATGAAAATGAGCGAATTGCCGGTGCTGGTGGTAAAATAGCGATGAACCGCTATTTTTGCCTTATCAATTCCGGGGGCGGTTTGATTATACTGCGTGGTGCGCTAAGGGTGGAAGGCATGGGGTGCGTTGCGATATAGGCGGCGGCGAATAAAAATGCACAAAATAATTTTGGCACTGTCACCGGGGAGAAAAATGGCATTGAGCCATAAGGCCTGAGTGAGGGAGATTTTGGTGAGGAACATCAACCAGACAATGCCTGCCGCATAAAGGGCGATAATACCGCCCACAGCCATAAAGAGAAATTCCTGCGCTATAATGGGGTGCGGCCAATAGTGATAGGCCAGGCCGATAATCAGCGCCGCCAGGCCAAACCCGCCAATATAGCCGCCCATTGGTCCCATAAAAGCGGCAGGGCCGGTGCTGCCGCCGGCAAAAGCCAGCCCGGCCAGCAATAATATCCAGAACAGGGCTACCGCATAAAAGCCGCGTTTTGCCCCAAGGCAGGCGCCGGCCAATATTGGCCCCATAGAATGCACGCTTAACGGCACGGCGGGGAAAAACGGCACAAAAACCGGCGGTATAAAACCGAGAGCGGTGATAAAAGCGGCAAACAGCGCTATAGCGGCAATATCACGAATTTTCATTTTTCATTATGCTTTCTGTAATAGTGACAGGTCGCCAATAGGCGCCTTATTTTATGATATCTTCGGTAAAGAGGTTTTTTCAGGCGCCATAGGGATTATTTCTGGTTGTGCCGCTGCTTCGCCTGCCACATTTCATAAGCTGTTTGTGCATTGTGCCAGGTTCGCGCATCGTCTAACCCCGCCATTTCCAATTTTATTGCCAAATCAGCGCTGATACCTGTTTTGCCGTGCAAAATCCACAACAAATGCGCTCTGTCTATATGCAGCCTTTGCGCTATTTCTGCCAGTGTAATATTCCAGCCCGCCTATACAGGCCGTTTTAAGCATAATGCCGGGGTGAATATAAGGGCGGGTTCTTGGTTTATCCATTGCTTTATTCTTTCAGTTACAATCCTGATAATCAAGCATGTCAAAGCCCTGCGCGGATAGCTGAAAAATTACACGCCGATTCCCCTTAACGCAAACAGAGCAATAATTGTCCAGTTTGCCTTTTAGGTAATGCGCTTTTAAAAAGTGATATTTCTACCGCTTTAATATTTGGAGCTGCAACTGAAATATCTAGAATTAATTCCGGCTTTTGCCTATGCTTCGCCTGTATTCTCCAAATAATTCCGGTTAGGTAAAGGCCCCTAAAAGCAGGAACTGTTTGCTGCCATTGCCATAAGCTCAGCTTTATTGCCTGAGCCTCATCACTCTTCATCATCAAAACCGCGCGCTTCTATTGCCTGGGCAATATCTTCCTGCATGGTGACGAGGCGGGTCAGCATCAGGCCGATAAGCAGGCCAAAGCGGGATAAAGATTGTGCGCCACCGCCGCGCGCTTGTTGTGCTGCCCCTATATCATGCCAGATTTGCCGTGTCAGCGGCATAAAGCGCAAGGTCAGGGCCAGCGCCAAAGCGGTTTTGCGTGAGTTCAGGCCAAACGGCGCCAATACACGCAGCACCCGCTCCAGCGCTGCCAGCAAAGCGCTGCTTGCTGTCGTGGCGGTAACCACAGCGGCAAAACCCAGCAAGGCAAACAGCCGCAAACCGGCGCGCCCCGCTGCGGCAAAATCTGTGGCAAAAAACTGAAACAGAAACAGCAGCAGCGCCAGAATAATAGCGGGGGACAGGCAGCGAACAAGACTGCGTATGGAAAAGCCCGCCAGCCTGTAAATTATAATGGCCGCTGCCGCCATGCCGGCCAAAATCACTATATTATCAATAAAAAACAGGATAAAGCTTAAGACAAACAGGGCCGCCAGCTTGATACAAGGAGCAAGATTCAAGAAAAAGGCGGGCGGGCGGCACAACATAACTGGCTTTGGCTCCTGTCACAATTTTCCGGCACTTTATTGGCCATTATTCCCCCGGCCATTTGCGTGGCGGCAGCCGGTTTTACTGCTACTGCCGGCCAAGGGCAAGCCAACTCCGTTTATCCCGGCCTTTCAGGGGCAGGCTTTTATCAGTTCCTCATAAAAAGCGATAGACTGGGGCGGGGCGCCGTCATAAATAATCTGCCCTTTATCCATAACCAGCACGCGATCAAAACCGGCGAGCAGCGCCATATCATGCGTGACTATTATCAGCCGCTGCGGCAATGTATGCAACAGATTTGCCATGCGATTTTTATGGCGTAAATCAAGCTGGGTTGTCGGTTCGTCCAGCACAATAATTTCCGGTTGCATAACCAGAACGCCGCACAGCGCCAGCAATTGTTTTTGCCCGCCGCTTAAAATGCGGGCCGGGCTGTCGGCAAACGGAGCAAGGCCGTATTCCGCCATAATAGCGTCCACTCTGGCAGTGATTTCTGCTTTTGGCCGGTGCAAATTATGCAGGCCAAAGGCAATATCTTCTGCTACTGTCGGCATAATTATCTGCATATCAGGATTTTGAAAGACAAAGCCGACTTTACGCCGCACGGCGGCGTTGTGGCGCGGCAATTCCAGCCCGTCTACGCTAATATGGCCGGCGCTTGGCGGCAGCAGCCCGTTTATCAGCCGGATAAAAGAGCTTTTGCCACTGCCATTGGCGCCAATAAGGCCAATGCGCTGCTCAGTCAGGCGCAAGCTCAACGGGCGCAGCACGATCTGCCCATCAATGACCACTTCTGCTTTGTCAAAAATTACGCTTTTTTCCGGCTGCGGCATTTATGGCCCATAATTATGGGCGGTGCGGCGGCGGCAGAGCATGCGGCAGCCGCAACTGCGCCGGCAGGTGGAAAATCCGATGCGCCGGCCACGTTGCGGCCTGGGGTCAAACAAATCAGCCAGCTGCTCGGTCATGGCGCCGGCCAGCTCTTCCACCCCGACAATGGTCAGCGCCTTGCGATAATAGCGGGTGACATCATGGCCAATACCAATAGCAATCAGCTCTATGGGTGATTCTGCCTCTATTTTCTGAATCACAGCGCGCAAATGCCGCTCCAGATAAGTGCCGGCATTGACAGAAAGGGTAGAATCATCAACCGGCGCGCCGTCTGAAATCATCATTAAAATCCGGCGTTTTTCCTGCCGCTCCAGCAGGCGCTGGTGTGCCCATATCAGCGCCTCGCCGTCAATATTTTCCTTTAGCAGGCCTTCGCGCATCATCAGCCCCAGATTACGGCGGGCGCGCCGCCACGGGCTATCGCCGCTTTTATATATAATATGGCGCAAATCATTCAGCCGCCCCGGTGCCGCCGGTTTGCCCGCTTTCAGCCATTGCTCGCGCGCTTTGCCGCCTTTCCATGCTCTGGTGGTAAAGCCCAGAATCTCCACTTTGACGCCGCAGCGCTCTAATGTATGCGCCAGAATATCCACACAAATGGCTGCCACTGTTATAGGCCGGCCGCGCATGGAACCGGAATTATCTATTAACAGGCTTACCACTGTATCGCGAAATTCAGTATCGCGCTCCTGCTTGAAGGAAAGCGGCACAGTCGGATCGGTAATAATGCGCGGCAGCCGCGCCGTATCTATCAGCCCTTCTTCCAGGTCAAAATCCCAGGCGCGGTTTTGCTGCGCCTGCAGGCGGCGCTGCAGGCGATTGGCCAGCCGGCCGATAATGCCTTGCAATTTGCCCAAATGCTTGTCGAGAAAGCCGCGCAATTGCTCAAGCTCGGCGGCGCTGCATAAATCCCCTGCTTCCACTGTTTCATCAAAAGCGCGGGTATAAATTTTATAATCGCCCAAATGCTCCATATCAAAGGCAGCGCGTCGGTTGAGCGCCGCATCAAAAGCGCTTTCTTCGCCTTTATCATGGCGCAATTCCCGGCTCTCACCCTGTTCTTCTTCTGTTTCTTCCGCCTGGCGATTTTCCTCTTCTTCCGCCCCTTTTCCTTCCGTGTTTTCAGCCTCCTTGCCGTCTTTTTCTGCCTCATTTTGCGGCTTGTCTTTCCGGCTCTCCGGCTGCTCTTCCTTATGCTCCGGCAGAGATTCAGGCTGTTCGGGTGCTGTTGCCTCCAGTGCTTCCGCCATATTCACCGCTGCCAGCAAAGCGCGCACTGTCCAGGCAAAAGCCTGCTGATTATTTAAAGCTTTTTTAAGTGAGCCAATATGCTTGTCTATTTTTTCTCCCAGCTCGGGACGCCATAATTGGGGCACCGGCCCGGCCTCCGGCGGCAGTGGCCGGTCGGTCAGCTTTTCCCGCAGCAGCAGGGCCAGCGCTTCTGCCGCCGGCATATCGTCCTTGCCGGTCAAGGCGACATAATGAGCCGTGCGGCATTGCTCAGCCAGAACTGCGTCAAGATTCCCAGCTACGCCCTGCATGGCCACGGCACCCAGAGCCTCCAGCCGCACTTGCTCCAGGCTGTCAAATACAGTCTGCGCTTTGGCAGTCTTTGGCCGCATCGATGCGTGGATTGCGCTATTATGCCAGGCCCGGCGCAGGCTGAGAGAATCACCAAAGCCGCGAATAAGCGCTAAATCCCGCTTTGTCGGCTTTTTCGGCATATCGGGCAGGCGCGCTTTTTCCGCCGCCAAAGACGGCCGGTCACGGCCAAAGGAAACTTCCAAATGCGGGCTGGCGGCAATAGTGCGCATGCAAATGCGCACTGCCTGCCGGAACGGCTCATAATCCGCCTTTGGCGGCGCTGTTTTCAGCCTGTTATCGCCGGGTTTTGCTGCCATGTTTTATCTTCTGCTTTTGCTTGTTTCAGGCAAATACGGCGTTAACGGCAGATTCAGGCAAATCTTCGCCAAAAACGCGCTGGTAAAATTCGGCAATAAGCGGCCGTTCCAGCTCATCACATTTATTGAGAAAAGTGAGACGAAAGGCAAAACCGAGATTTTTGAAAATTTCTGTATTTTCTGCCCAGGTGAGCACTGTGCGCGGGCTCATTAAGGTAGAAATATCGCCATTGATAAAAGCTTGCCGCGTCATATCGGCCAGCCGCACCATATTGGCGACAGTTTTTTTGCCTTCCCCCTGGCGGAACCAGGCCGCTTTGGCCAGGATAATGCGTGTTTCCACCTCATGCGGCAAATAATTCAGATTGGCGACAATGGACCAGCGATCCATTTGCGCCTGATTGATTTGCTGTGTGCCGTGATAAAGGCCGGTTGTATCCCCCAGGCCGACTGTATTGGCGGTGGCAAACAGGCGGAAGGCGGGGTGCGGCTCCAGCACGCGGTTTTGGTCAAGCAGCGTCAGGCGGCCGGAAGTTTCCAATATACGCTGGATAACAAACATGACATCAGGCCGGCCGGCATCATATTCATCAAATACAAGAGCAATATTATGCTGGTAAGCCCAAGGCAAAATACCGTCTTTAAACTCGGTAATCTGCTTGCCGTCCCGCAGGATAATGGCATCTTTGCCGATAAGGTCAATACGGCTTATATGGCTGTCGAGATTAAGACGCACGCAGGGCCAGTTCAGCCTTGCGGCCACTTGCTCAATATGGGTGGATTTGCCGGTGCCGTGATAGCCGGAAATCATCACCCGGCGATTATAGGCAAAACCGGCCAGCACGGCCAAAGTGGTATCATGGTCAAAAATATAATCAGGATCAACCGCCGGCACATGAGCATTGGCACCGCTATAGCCCGGTACTTTCATATCGCTGTCAAGGCCGAAAGCCTTGCGCACCGAAATTTTGCTGTCGGGCAAGGCATTGGTTGCGGCATTATTCTCTGTCATTTTGTCTCCGTTGGGCGGCGGGCCTGCTGTGACTGCACAGGCAGGTTAAAACTGAACTCTCCCTTTGTTTATTCCCAAAACAGCGAGAAAACAAGGAAGGAAACGCCATTTTATCAAAACTTGTTGCTGTTTATCATATTTTGGCGCCGGCAAAGGCCGTTTGCAATAAAAGCATTGCCGGCCGGGAAAGATTTTCAGCAAAAACCGGCGCTTTTCAGCAAATTATAGGCTTGCAACACTTCACGAAAGCGCTCTTCAGAGCTGCGATCGCCGCCATTGGAATCCGGGTGATGCATTTTTACCAGAAATTTATAGCGCGCTTTAATTGCCTTTTTATCGGCATCTTCCTCCAGCCCCATAGTGGCAAAAGCTTTGGCCTCCAGCGTTTTCAGCCGGCGTTGCGCCCCTTGCGGTGCGCTTGCTGCCGCCCGCTTTTTGGCGGCAGAGACAAAGGAAGCGCCCATGCGGTGCAGCGCGCTGGCCGAACCGGAGCGGATAGAGGAAAAAGCGGCGGCAGTATGCAATTTTGCGCCGCTGCTGCCGGTAGAAGTTTCCCATGTCGGGCGGTGGCCTGTCAGCGCATCTTTCTGAAATTTGGCCACAGCTTCATCGGACAGGCCGGAAAAATAGTTGAAATTTTTATTATATTCACGCACATGTTCCAGGCAGAAATAGAGATATTGCCCTTCATGATTACGCCCTGCCGGGGCTTTATGGGTTCCCGCTTTGTCGCAGCCCTGCCACTGGCATTTTTGCACTGCTTGTGCCGCCTCGCTGGCGCCAAGGGTTTTTTTGGGGCGGATACGCAGCATATCAAAATATTTGGAATCAGCAGACATAAGGGATATACCAACAGAAATTGCAGCTTGGGGCAGGCGCAGCGCTTGGCGGCGATTGACATTCCAGCCAGCCTGTCTGAATATTAGCGGAAAATCAGGTAATAATTCAAGCTTTTTGGCGCCTTTATGCAGTTTTTGCCGCCAATATCGCCTGAAAAGCCTGTTTTCTGCTCTTTCCGCCGCGCTTTTTAATAAAACCGGAGAAATTATGTCCGATACATGCACAGATTCCGTTCACGACAAAATAGCAAAAAAACTCACGGCATATTTTGCCCCGGAAAAGCTGGAAATTATCAATGAAAGCGCTCACCATAAAGGGCATAGCGGTCATCATGGCGGCGTTAAAGCCGAGACCGGCGAGACACATTTTCGTGTTATCATCACCGCCACATATTTTGCCGGTATGGGCAGGCCTGAGCGTCACCGCGCTGTTTATTGCGCTCTGGCTGATGAATTACGCCACCCTGTCCACGCGCTGGCACTGACAATCAAAGCCCCAGGGGAATGAACAGCAGCAGTGTTTGCTGCTCTGTGACGCAAATTTCCGCAAATATTGGATTTTCGTAGAAGGAGCGAAATGAGGCAGAGGCAAAAAAAAGCAAAAGGGGCATTGCTGCTACCCTTTCGCCCTCTTGAAACACCCTTATGCTCAAATCCACGGTATAAGGGGAAGCGGTGAATGTTTCCAAACCCGTGAGCCTGATATACGCATTACGGGCGCTAAAGTCAAGTAAAAGGATTTATTTATAATTGCGGCAGGAAACGGTGCATCAAGGCTAAAATTTGCGCAAATTCTTCCTCAGGCGGAAAAAGGATTATCCTTCTTTCAGCGCTTAAGCGCGCAACCGAAATTGAGGTAATATAATCGCAAATAATCCAGGATTGTTTCGGTGTTATGCCGCTGATAATTTTATAGGCAGCGGGGTTGCCATTCTGGGGGCTTGTTGTAAGCGGCAAAATAGTCGCGATTCCGTCCAGTCTGGCCTTTTTGGAAATAATAAGAACCGGCCGTATTTTATAAAATTCCGGCGCAATGGCGCCATTGAGGAAAGCCGCGCCGCCATTGGGAAAGCGGCAAGCCAAAATTTGCCTGATACGCGGGGCAGATTTTAAGCTCGGCTTTCTGTAAGGCGGTTTTTCCTCTTCCATTATTTCTCTCCCGAGATTCTCATTGTCGCTGCTTATAACACTGTGTGAGAGAAGGCAAGGAAATGGCGCAAAAAAACAACCGCCACTTAAAAGCAAGAGGGCGCTTTGATAAAACAACCACTTGTTAATCCTGCGGATTTATGCTGGCTTTATGGTTGGAAACATGACTTTTTCGCGGAAATCTGCCGGCAACAGGCCGGAAACTTTATCCTCTATCCCCGCTCAGGCTGAGGTTTTGACAGCGCGGCGCGATTGGCTGGCGGTTCTGGCTGCTGTGCGCCGTTTTTCACCGCTGACAGTGGCGGCCTATGAGCGCGATAGTCGTCAATTTTTAAATTTTCTGGCTGAATATAAGGGAGAGGCTGTTTCTCTTGACGGTTTGCAAGCGGTCGCACTTACTGATTTACGCGCTTTTTTAAGCTGGCGCCGCAATAATGGTGCCGGGATACGCTCTGTCGGCCGCGGTTTGGCGGGTTTGCGCTCTTTCTTCAAATTTCTGGAGCGGCAAGGATTGGCCGGCAGCGCTGCTGTCAAAATTATTCGCTCGCCCCGCCGGCCAAAAACTTTGCCCAAGCCGTTAACTGAAGCGGCGGCGGCCCGGCTGGTGCAGCCTGATGCCTGGTCGGGAGAAGAGCCGTGGGTAGCGGCGCGCAATATAGCGGTAATGCTGCTGCTTTACGGCTGCGGCCTGCGTATTGCCGAGGCTTTGTCGCTAAAAAGCAAGGCGATTGCCGCCAATGGGCAAAAGAGCCTGTATATTACCGGCAAAGGCGGTAAAATGCGCCTTGTGCCGCTTTTGCCGATAATAGCGGAAGCTGTGACGCATTATAAAAAACTGTGCCCTTACCGGCTGGAAGGGGAAACGCTTCTGTTTCGCGGTGTGCGCGGCGGCGCGCTTGCCCCCGCTATTATCCAGCGCGGGGTAAAGCAGTTGCGCGCGGCACTGGGGCTTGGCCCGACAGCTACGCCGCATGCGCTGCGCCATTCTTTTGCCACGCATTTGCTGGCGCGCGGCGGTGATTTGCGCATGATTCAGGAGCTTTTGGGCCATGCCGGTCTTGCCACTACGCAGATTTATACGCAAGTGGAAGGAGAAAGATTGCTGGATATTTATAAAAAAGCTTTTCCGCGTGCTTGAGTTTGCCGGCCTTTTGCCTGTATTCTGCCCTATATAGTGTAATGTCTTGTCGGCGAGATAAAGGTGAGCAGTTTTTGCCGGCCGGCAGTAAGAGCTGGGGCAGATTATGCGTGAAGAGTTGATTTTAGCTTCCAAAAGCCCGTCTCGGGCACAAATTTTGCGCCAGGCCGGGCTTGAGGCGGCGATTTGCGGCGCCAATATTGATGAACGCGCTGTAGAGGCTGATTTCATTCGGCATTTTGTCGCTAGCGGGGCGGGTTGGACGGCGGCGCCCCGCGGACAATATGGGGCGGGACAGGCTAGCCTGTGGACGGCGGCGCCCCACCAACAAGAAGAAGCCGATATTGTGCCCGATTTGCCGCCGGCGCTGGCGCAGGCCCTGGCAAAAGCCAAGGCGGAAGAGGTTTCCCAGCGTTTTCCCGAGGCGATTATTATCGGCTGTGACCAGATTTTGGAGCTTGACGGTGCAATTTTGCATAAAGCGACCAATGAAGAAGAGGCCTGTCAGCGCCTGTCTGCCTTATCGGGCAAGACTCACCGGCTGCACAGTGCCTTTGCCCTGATAAAAGGCGGTGTTATTTTGAGCTGCCATGTAGAGACGGCGCAAATGACAATGCGGAGCCTGTCGCCTGATTATATCCGCTCTTATTTGAAGCGGGCCGATAAATCAGTATTGAAAAGTGTTGGCGTTTATCAAATAGAAGGGACGGGTATTCGTTTATTTGAGGCCATAAAGGGGGATTATTGGGCTATTATCGGCCTGCCTTTATTGCCGCTTTTGCATGATTTGCGCCGTTTTGGCGCCTGGGCAGATTAAGGTGAATTATGCTTGACCGGCTGCCTGTTTGTCAAAAATCTGTAACGGGCGGCTATAGGTCAAAACGGGGTCAGTGCCGGTTGCACTATTAAAAACAGAAAGAATATTATGGCGGAATTTGCCAGAGCTTTTATCACAGGTTATCCGATTGACCGGTCGCTTTCCCCTTATATTCATCATTATTGGCTGCAATTTTACAATTTAAAGGGCAGTTATGAGGCCGTGCCGACCAGTGGGGAGAGTTTTCCCCGCTTTTTGGCGGATATTGGACAAAAAGGCTTTTGCGGCGGCAATATTGCGGTGCCGCATAAAGAGGCGGCTTTGGCGCTGGTGGCGCGCCCAACTGCAGAGGCTGCAAGCCTTGGCGCCGTAAATATGGTGTGGCTGGAAGACGGCCTGTTATGCGGTGATAATAGTAATTGGCAGGGTTTTATCACCAATCTGGACGAATATGTTGCCGGCTGGCCAAGTGAGACAGCCTTGATATTGGGTGCCGGCGCTTTTATTCGCGCGGTGATTTATGCGCTGTTAAAGCGCGGCTTTACCCGTCTTGTTCTGGCCGGCAGCACGCGCGAGCCTTTGGCGGCTCTGGCTGATTTTTTTCGAAGCAAGACAAAAGCAAAAATAGAAATATGCGCTTTGACTGATGTTAATGGGGTTTTGCCGCAAGCCGGCCTGCTGGTTAATACGGGCGGTTTGGCGCTGGCCCCGGCAGCGGCGTCTCTGTTTGCCGGGGTTGTGGGAGATTCCCCCGGTCAGGCAGAAGAGGCGGGAATTGAGCCGAAACCTTTTGATTTTATGGATTTTAGCCGGGTAAAACCCGGCACAATAGCAGCGGAAAGTGCCGCTACGGCTTTACAAACACCTTTTCTGCGGGCTGCCGCGGCGGCCGGGCTGAAAACAGTGGACGGGCTGGGTATGTTATTGCACCAGGCGGTGTTTGGCTTTGAGCGATGGTTTGGCCAGCGCCCGCAAGTGACAGCGGAATTGCGCAATTATGTTGCCGGAATTGCCGCCAGAACAAGCGGTTAAGCGGCGAGGCAGAGGTCAAGGCGGTAAAGCCTGCGCCAAGAATGGTGCGCAGCCGGAGGGGGCGGGTATGTTTTGGGCATGAGGCAGCGGGGAGAAAAGCGATAGAGCCTGATGAGCAGAGCGGCAAAGATATGGGCATAATGGAGAGCATGGGCGGATAATGATTGTTTTGGGGCTGACAGGGT
>Ga0153977_1000049_pt1 | contig 54898 bp, 49 predicted proteins | sample TSGA061MetaG_FD_104710 | JGI IMG/M metagenome (GOLD analysis project Ga0153977, IMG submission 104710) | Attine ant fungus gardens microbial communities from Georgia, USA - TSGA061 MetaG | ecosystem: Host-associated > Fungi > Mycelium > Unclassified | place: USA: Georgia, Yuchi Wildlife... | reverse complement strand
TTTTGAACACGTCATGGTACTCACCACTCGGGTACCACTGCGGGTTCAGCAAATTGTTATCGATGAACTGCCAATCGGTCATCATCGTCCTCTCGGAAAGCTGGGAAAGTTCCATGAACAATGAGACGCGGACCACAAACCGGGTGTCCAATGACTTATTCCTGCCCGGTTATGCGGCTGACTCATGTCCGTCCGCAGCTGGGTGTTTATGTGTCCGGCGCATCGTGGGGGAGACAGCAATGCATTGGACGGGCCGAAAGCGCCAGAGGTTTACTGGCTCTATCGTGACGATGAGGCCGCTGATGTCCTGCGGTCCGGCTCACGCAACCAGAGAGGCCGCAAGTGCGAGAAAATTATGACGTTCTGATCGTCGGGTCCGGACAGGCAGGCGTTCAGGCTGCGCTTTCCCTGCGCCAAGGCGCATTCACCGGAACCATCGGAATCATCGGCGCAGAAGAGCACCTGCCCTACGAGCGACCCCCCCTGTCGAAATCCTTCCTGCGCGGCGAAGCAGAGGTCGATGAGTTCCTTTTCCGCAGCCACGACTACTGGGCAAAGAACGGCATCGAACTCGTTCTCGGACGCGTAGTGGAAACCGTTGACCACGAGGCGCACGAAGTGCTGACGGAAGACGGCCACCGCGTCACTTATCAACACCTGATCTGGGCCGCCGGTGGACGCGCACGCACCCTATCTCTGCCCGGCGCGGACTTGGACGGAGTCTTCTCCCTACGCACCTATCTCGACGCAGCCCGCCTCAGGGACAAACTCGCCACCTCCCGACAGGCCGTCATCATCGGCGGCGGCTACATCGGCCTTGAGGCAGCAGCCGCGTTCGCCGAGCGAGGTGTGGGGGTGACAGTTATCGAGGTTCAGGAACGTCTCCTCGCCCGGGTAACCTGCGCCGAAGTCTCTGGGTTTTACGCGAATCTTCACCGTGGTCACGGCACGCGGATCTTGCTTTCGTCAGGCGTGGAACGGATCCTCGGCAGCGACGGCGCCGTTGTGGGTGTCGAACTCTCTGACGGCACCAAACTCGACGCTGACTTCGTCATCATAGGCGTCGGACTGATTCCCAACGTCGAACCCCTGTCTGCTGCAGGGATCCATGTCACCAATGGTGTCGACGTTGACGCCGAGTGCCGGACCTCCGCACTGGACGTATACGCGATTGGCGACTGCGCCAATATGGAGAATCCATTTGCCGGAGGGAACCGGGTGAGGCTGGAGTCGGTGCCGAACTCAGTGGAACAAGGAAAAATCGTCGCGAACACCATCCTTTCGGTGCCAACCGCCGTAACCGCTGCGCCATGGTTCTGGTCCCACCAGTTCGATGTGAAGCTACAGACCGTGGGGCTTCAGGGAGGCCACGACGAGACGGTCCTGCGCGGGGATCCGGCCACCGGCAAATTCAGCGTGGTCTACTTGCGGGACGGTCGCGTTATCGCTCTTGACTGCATTAACTCAGTCGCCGACTTCGCCCAGGGCAAGCAGCTCGTCCAGAAGGGCATCACCGCTACCCGCGACGAACTCGCCGATTCTTCCGTCCCTCTTAAGCAGCTGCTAACCACGGCTATTGCCTAAATTTGGTGCCCGGCAAGCCCCTCACGGCTAGATCCCTGAACCTTGGACCCGGGTAAGTACGACTAGTCGCAAGTGCCTGGCCTGTGCTCCTTCCTGCGCGGGCCAGGCGGCCGTGTCCCTAAGGAGCAACCCGGCGACTCGTTTGGCACCTGTCTAGCAGAAAATCAAAACGACAAGAGGAAACAACCGTGCATGAGTAGTTTCGGAATAATCGGTGCAGGACTGATCGGCAGCACTTTGGCACGCAAACTAGCAGGTTTGGGCCACGACGTCAGAATCGCGAACTCGAAAGCCCCCTCGACACTTATCGGCTTCGATGAGCCCCTGATCACCCCAGCATGGGCTGCTGACGCCATCCACGGAGTCGACATCGCGATCCTAAGCGTGCCGCAAAACACTGTTGCACATTTTGCTGATGAGGTGCTTGCCGGTCTCAGCCAAGCACGAATAGTGATCGACACCGGAAATTACTACCCGAGCCGCGACGGGCGAATAAACGCGATCGACGAAGGACTCACCGACAGCGAATGGGTAGCCACACAACTTGGGCGCCCTGTCTTTAAGGCATTCAATAACATCACCGCGCTGAGCCTTCTCAATAGAAGCTGCGCCGCTGGAACTGCAAACCGCATTGCGCTGTCGGTCGCAGGCCCTGCCGGTATGGACAAACAGCGCGTCATGTCCCTGGTTGATGAGCTGGGTTTCAGCCCCATCGATGCCGGTGAGCTTAGCAATTCCTGGCGACAACAACCTGGAACGCCAGCTTTCTGTAAAGATCTCACCGCGACAGAGCTAAGCAAAGAGATTGCCGGGGCCAGCGAAAAGAACTTCGCGCAGTACCACGCTAGGCGCGACGCTACAGACACAGTTGCGGGCAGCACGAGGCAACGTCAAGTCATGGCCAACAACAGCCGGTCCTCGACGCCCGTAGAGTCTGATCCGAGCGCAAAGAAACTCGCTCATCCAAACAATCCCTATCACAGCGGCGTGTGAGCGAATCCCTGGGCCTTGCTTACTGAGAATGGACTGACTTGGCATTTTTCGCTTTGGTGGCTGCACACGCCCACATTGATCTTGAGACCGTTGCTCAGTTGAGCAACGGTTCCTCCGGGATTGCCACGAACGCCCTCTCCGGATCGTCGGCGGTGACGGGTGCGGTGGTCCTTGCCACCTGCATCCGCTACGAGATTTATGGCGAGGCGGCCCGTCCGGATGATGTAGAAGCCGCCCGCGCAGCGCTCGTCGCCCAGATCAGCCAAGCAAGTGGCCTGAGTGAGCCGCTCGTGTCCCGCTCCTTCGGCACCCGCACCGGCCCCGAAGTTGCCAAGCACCTGTTCGCCGTCAGCGCAGGGCTGGACTCCGCCGTCGTCGGGGAACGGGAAATCGCAGGCCAGGTACGCCGTGCACTGATCACCGCCCAGCGTGAAGGCACCGCAAGTGCGGGTCTGGTCCGGCTGTTCCAGGCAGCTTCGAAAACGGCAAAGGACGTTGGCGCACAGACGGCGCTCGGTTCGCGCGGCCTTTCCATCGCGTCCGTGGCCCTGGACCTTGCAACAGGTCTTTCTGAAAACCCGGACTGGTCTACCAAGAAGGTGGTGGTCTTCGGAACCGGAGCCTACGCCGGCGCCACCATGGCACTGCTCCGTGAACGCGGCTGCACGGGCATCTCCGTCTTCTCCGTCTCCGGCCGGGCCGAAGTATTCGTCGCGACGCGCGGCGGCACCGCCCTCCACAAGGATTCCTTCAACCCCGCCGTTGCCGCGGCGGACGTCATGATCGGCTGCAGCGGCTCGGACCCCCGGTTGCAGGCAGCCGAGCTCGCCCAGGTCCGCGCCAACTCCCGACAGCCGTTGATCGCCATCGACTTGGCGCTCACCCACGACTTCGACCCCGCCGTCGGCGAGCTGGACGGCGTCGAACTCCTCACCCTTGAATCGGTCCGCCTCGCCGCGCCGGAGGAACAGGCCGAATTGCTGGCGCAGGCAAGCAGAATCGTCAAAGGTGCCGCCACCGCTTTTGAAGAGGAACGTGAGGCCCGGTCCGTGGATTCTGCCATTGTTGCCCTGCGCCGCCACACCATGAACGTCTTGGACGCCGAAATAGAAAAAGTCCGGGCCCGGCATGGCTGCACCGCCGCCGCAGAGGAGATGGAGTTCGCACTCCGCCGCATCGTTAAGCAACTGCTGCATATTCCCACCGTCCGTGCCCGTGAGCTGGCGGCCAACGGCCAGCAGGATCAGTACCTCGCCGCCTTGGAGGCCCTCTATGGGATCTCGGTGAAACAGCCCGCAGCTTCCTCGGCCGAGGAGGCTATCTGCCCCATGGACCACCGAGACCTCAAGCGGGCCTGACTGACAAACTCTCCCGTAGGCGGTAGAAGCTGCGTGCATATGCAGCCCGTCTTGCTACCGTCCAGTACCGCTCTGATTGGAGCAGTTCAGGAGGGGCCTATTCCAGAAGTGCTCGAAGTTCCTGCGGGCACGTGCGTACCCGGGATGGCCTAAGACGCCACAGAGTTCCTTTCCCTTGAAAGCAGCGCACCGCCGCAGCACCCTGCCGTCATCACCGTTATGCAAACCGACGGCGAACCGGTCGACCGGGTCAGGCAGACGCTGAAGGCAATTATTCCGTGGTTCTGCCCTCTGTCGGCCAGTACTTGTTGGTGATCGACGCTGGCGGGTGGGCGCCCGTGGGTGAAGTCTTCGTCTTCAACGTCCGCAACCTCCAACAGAATCAAATCCGCCGGGATCGGCTGCGGGCCCGTGGAACCGTCAGCACCGGCGACACGCCTGTAGCCTGTGCGGTCGTGGCCCGCCTGGAAACGGGTGGCGGACACGTGGGCACCACCCGGACGGACGACGGCGGCAGTTATGTCCTAACCATGCTTCATCCCCTGCCCCAAGAGGTCATGGCGAAAAGGTCTCAGTGGACATCCAATCCATCGTTCTGGACTTCACCGGCCCACATGTGGCGGACAGCTATGAAGAAAGAGTGGAAGTATGAGCAGCCCCCAGGCACGACGGAATCTAGTCAGCATCGCGGGTGAAGAACTGAGTGAGGCCATGCGCAGTCCCTGGGTTGACAAGGTAACCGGTCTGCCAAGGGTCCGACCCCGCCCAATACGGCAGCATCGAAACTGCCTAGGAGCATCGACGGGACTAATGAACGCTTTAGGCCACCGAGTAGAAGTACTCGGCCATGACGTTGGTGACATGGGTCTTGAAGTGAGGAGGACCCCCGGGGCTTAGTGGAGGTATCTGACATCTTCACGGCCACGGAGGTCCTCATGTCCCACGCTAATGCCCGCTTAACCATTCACCGGAGATTCCTTCTCGTTGAGAGGGTGATCTGTGATCAGCGGCCGGTTGCCCACGTGGCGAAGGAATGGGGTATTTCCCGGCAATGCGCCCACCGCTGGGTAAAACGGTTCCGGGCCGAGGCTGAGTCCGGCCTTCTCGACAGATCCAGCCGCCCTCACAGGAGTCCATCCAAGACCTGTTCCGAGCGGGAGGACGCTGTGGTCGCGGCCCGGACGGAACTCAGATGTGGCCCGGCGCGGTTGAGCCGAGCCACCGGGGTCCCCGAACGAACGATCTCGCGGATCCTTGTCCGACGCGGCCTGCCGCCCCTTGCTGCCTGCGATCCCGTTACCGGGGCGCTCATCCGGGCCACCCGGGCCACGACGGTCCGCTACGAACGTCAACACCCAGGTGAGTTGATCCACGTGGACGTGAAGAAACTCGGGAGAATCCCTGATGGTGGAGGCTGGCGCGCCCACGGCCGCTCGGAGAAAGTCCGTGGGCGGGGCATCGGGTTCGACTACATCCACGCAGCCATCGATGACCACACCCGCCTGGCCTACGCCGAAATCCTTCCGGACGAAAAAGGCACAACCGCTGCCGGGTTCCTCCTTCGAGCTGCAGCATTCTTCAAAACCCAGGGCATCGGAGAAATCGAACGCATCATCACCGATAACGCCTTCGCCTACAGAAACTCCACCGCATTCAAGACCGCCGCAACACAGATCGGCGCGCAACAACGATTCATCAAACCCCACTGCCCCTGGACCAACGGCAAAATCGAACGCTTCAACCGGACCATGGCAGCCGAATGGGCCTACGCCAAACCATTCGTCAGCAATACCGAAAGAGCCGCAGCGCTTGACCCTTGGCTGAACTACTACAACACTGAACGCATCCACACCGCCATCAAGGACACCCCGATCAGCTTAACCTCGAAAAGGTCAGCAAAGTCAGCCTCGACCTGAAGGATGACTTGGCACTCAGCAGCGAGCGGCGAATGATTTTGAACGGTGATCTGTTCCGATAGGCCGGCGCCTACCTCGCGGAGGCGTTCGACGATCAGCGGGCCGTCGACGGAGTCGTCCGGGCGCGCTACGCGTCCGACAAATAATGCCCGGTAGGTTCGCTCGTTTTTGCCGCCAGGGGTTCCAACGGCGCGCCGTTAACGGTTAGGTTCGTAGCTATCCGGCTGGTGCGGGGTTGCCGGGTGGGTGCGTGCGGGTTGCGCAGCGTGGACGGGTTTAACGATGGCGGAGCGCAAGGTCGTGACGAAGCAGCTGGCAAGGTCCTATCGGGCCGGTGACCGGATCCGGATGGGCAGGATTCTGGACGAGGTCGTTGGACTGACAGGCTGGCACCGGGACTGTGCCCGGATCTGCAGCAGGCCTGGTGCTCTGCTGGGCGGTGCTGCGGGCTCAGGCGGGAAAGCTGCTGGCCGCGGAAATGCCCGAGCTAGTTCCGCTGCTGCGGGCAGAGGAGGCGCTGCAGTCATTGATGCGCAGGCGGCCCTATTGGCAGAGGTGAGCGCAGCGACGATCGGCAGGCGCCTGGCCAGGGAGGGAACCAAGCTGCTATCGCGCGTGCGCTCCCATACCAAGCCGGGATCGTAGCTGAAGTCGCAGATACCGGTCCGCACCTTGGCTCAGTGGGATGACGCCGTGCCCGGGTTCGTGGAGATTGATCTAATCACCCACGAGGGAGCAAAGCGTTCAGGACAGTTCTGCTTCAGCTGAGTATCACGGACATCGCCACCGGCTGGACGGCCAACCGGTCCGTGCCGAACAGGGCGCAGAAGCACGTGTTCGAGTCCCTGCAGCGTGTTATCCGTCTTCCCATTACCGGTGATCGGCATCGATTCGGCCGACGGGGGCGAATTCATCAACAACCAGCTCTTCGACTTCTGCCAGGACCAGCGGATCACCTTCACCCGTTCGCGTCCGTACAACAAGAACGACGGAGCCCACGCGGAGCAGAAGAACTGGTCCGGGGTCCGCGAGCTGGTCGGCTATCTACGCTGCGACACGCCCGCGGAGCTGGAGCTGCTCAACCAGATCTGGGAACTGGACCGGATCTCACCAACTATCTGCTGCCCCAGCAAAAACTCTTGTCCAAGGTCCGTGTGGGAGCCAAAGTCAGCAAGAGACATGACGCCCCGGCTACTGCGCACCGGCGCACGACCGCTGCTCCCGATGTCTCACCAATGGCCCTGATCCGCATGAATACCGAATACCAAAAAGTAAGACCCGCCGCCCTGTCCCGCCAAATCCTAACCCTTACGCGCAGGCTAGAAACACTTTCCACCGCAAAGCGGCCGGCACGGGTCAACCCACTCGTCAACGAGGACTGGAACCGCCGACCCAACCGGAGGTTTTCCAATGACGCAGCGTACGCCCCTTCCCGAAGGTGTTGACGTGAGGCAACAGGGCGCGTCGATTTCACGGGTCGGAGTCACCTGTTTCGAGGATCCCAGAAGCATGATCTTTCCTGAAACCGGAAAGGTCTAGGCCCAAACTGAACGAACGGTTTCCTTCGCTCCTTCCCGCCTCCGTGGCTCGCGAGGAAGCTGCCCACTTTAGCGAGCTGGACCGAACGTCTGCTAGCTTCTTGCCTTGGTGTCCGAATGGCGTCACCCAAGCGGGTACACTCCTAGCACGGGGGGGCTACGTAGCGGTCGGTGAAGCGACCCGCGTCGTCGAGCAGATGGCCTAGCCGTTTGGACGTACGCAGAATGATTTGGCGCCTGATTTTGACGCCTGTCTGGGAGAGTGAGTCGATCTTAGCCTCCAGGACGTGCAGCACACCTAAATTACGCAGCCACACGTCGAACGTCAGGTTGGCCAGTCCTGCCGCAGTGCCGACGTACCGGACCTCCGGGTGGGTGGTGAGCGCGGACGCTAAAGCGTTTAGCTGGCGGGGTGGGACGTCCATGAAGTACCAGATGTGCACCGGCCAGCCAGACCAGACATTGACAACATCGGTACGCAACCGGTACTGCTGGCCGTGCAGCAGCACGGCAACGGCGTCGTGGATTTTCTGCTCACTAACCCCTAGGTCGCGAGCCAGCACGGCGGCTGGTGTGCGGGCGTCCTGTCCAAGCGCGGCCATGAGGGCGATGCGGAATTGTGGGTCCAGCGCCCGCGCGGCTCTGGCTCGGGGCGGTGGCGGGCCGCCGATCCGTGCCACCTCCTCCGGATCCAGGGACCGCACGTTCCATCGTTCGCCGGACTTCAGGACGGACGTAGCCATATGCGCCCGCACGTCCCGGACACCGGGCAGCGACGGCAGGGTTTCGAGGAGCAGTTTCGCTAGTGCTGATTCGTTGGGTGCGCTGAGTGTTGCGATTAGGCAGGTGCCCGAGGCCGTGGCGTCCAGCGTCGCCACCATGGGGAGCTCGGAGAGGATGGCCGTGGCCCTGGCGAGCGAGCCCGGCTCCAGATCGATCTCGGCGAAGGCGGTGTTGCGGCCGGTGCTGATCCACGAGGGGTGCCCGATGGCCCGGACCAGACCAGCATCGTGCAGCCGCGCATAACGCCGGGCCAGCGCTGCTGGGCCGACAGACAACGCCCGTGACAGTTCGCTCCAAGGCGCCCGCGGCGAAATTTGAAGTGCGTGAATCAGGCGTGTGTCCTCATCAGAAATCGAGATCTCATTCATTAGGAATCATATTTTCACAGATTCGGTGTCATTTACCTAGCGGAAACCGACTGTTGTCAAACTCGCTTTTGACCCGCCCGCTCTAAGGAATGGGACCCTACGAGGTGAAAGGAGCGCTCCATGGAGGAAGCTGCCCCAACTCTGGCCGAGACCGTCAACCACCCGCTGCTTTGGATCGGCGCCATCACGGTGCTCGTGGCAATTCTGGTTCAAAGTGTCATCTATCTGAGGGCTGCCAAGGCCGCCGCGGCCGAGGTGGGCATGCCCGTTATGCAGGTGCGCACCGCGTTCCGTGCCGGGGGCGTTTCAGCCATCGGCCCATCAATCGCGGTCTGCTTGGTGGCACTCGCCCTGCTGCCGCTGTTCGGCAGCCCGAGCACGATCACCCGCATCGGTCTGATTGGTTCCGCCGCGTACGAAACAATCGCGGCCAACCTCGCCTTAGGCACCATGGGCTCCGCCCTCGTCGACCCCGGCGTGGATGGCAACATGCTGGTGACCATGTTGCTGGGGCTTGCCATCGGTGGCAGCGGCTGGATGGTGGTCACGCTCGTGATGACCCCCGTCATGAAGCGGAGTATGGCGGCAGGCGCCAGCACAAAGACCGCCCGCAAGCGCTCCGCACGCTGGTCGGTTCTGCCCACGGCTGCTTTGATCGGCGCGTTCTTCACCATGGGTCTGAAGGAGGTGGCGGCCAGTTTCGACGGTGCCATCGTGTTCGCTACGTCCGCGCTGATCATGCTGGCGCTTACCCTGCTGGCCAAGCGGCTGAACAAGCCGACCCTGCTCGAATTTGCGCTCGGTGCCGCCATGATCGTGGCGATCGCTGTGGGCTATCTCATCTCCTGACCTCCTGAGAGGACCAAGCATGTCAAACACCTCCGCGCGTATCGAAAGTCCCGGCAGGACACAAAACCCTATGGCGAGCTACCACCGCACCACCTCCTTGTGGGGACCGATCACGATGCTCGCCGGCATGGCGGCCATGCTGATCGGCCCGATCCTGATGGTCGTTGTAGGCGGATACACCATCAGCCCCGGGACACTTGTCACCGCCGTCGTCGCGATTGCGCTGGTCATGGGCGTGGTTTGGGTGATCGAACCGATCTCCTATTTCCCGATCCTCGGTCCAGGGGCCATGTACCAAGCGTTCCTGATCGGCAACATCTCCACCAAGCTGCTGCCCGCCGCGGTCACCGCCCAAGGCCGCATCAACGCCAAACCGGGAACTCCGCAAGCGCAAATCGCCGCGACCCTGGCGATTTGCTCGGCCGCCATCATCCACGTCGTTACGCTCGTGCTCGTCGTCGCCGTCTTCGGGCAGTGGTTGTTGACGGCCATCCCGGCGGACCTGCTCGCGGCCGTCACCAAGTTCGTGGTTCCTGCGGTATTGGGCGCCTTTCTGATGCAGAACATCATCGGCAACCGCAAGCAGCCGAAGGTGCTCATTGCCGGCCTCGTCGCCGGCGTCCTCGTCATCTACGTGCTGGTGCCGGCGGTGCCCGCGCTGGCCACCGCCGCCCCACTGTTCGGGGTGGTCCTCACCGCGGCAGCGGTGATGCTGACCTTTAGGCCGAAGCCAGAGGCCGACGCCCAGTAGAGCCATTCCGACTTGCTACCGCGCCACAACGCGAATCCAACCCCTTCGAAAGGAAACAATGACCATCGACAGCACCGTGACCGCTGGCACCCTGGACACAGACCACCTGACCGCGCTCACCGAACGGACGGCGGCCGCCGCCCCTGAGTTCACGGCAATGGCCGACGCAATCTGGGACGACCCGGAAATGCGCTGGGAGGAATCCCGCGCCCAGGAAAAGCACCAAGGTGCCGCCCGTGCGCATGGATTCACGGTCACCGAGAAGGTGGCCGGCATCCCGACGGCGTTCAGCGCAGAACGTGGCGCCGGGGGGCCCGTCATCGCGTTTTTGGGTGAGTACGACGCCCTGGCTGACATCAGCCAGGAGTCCGGCAACCCCGAGCGCACCCCGGACCCGGCGAACACCTCCGGCAACGGGCACGGCTGCCATCACCACCTGCTCGGCTCCGGTGCGCTGCTGGCCGCGGTGGTTACCGCGGAGTACTTCGAGGCGGCCGGCATCCAGGCCCGGGTTCGCTACTACGGCTGCCCCGCGGAGGAGGCCGCTGCCGGCAAGACGTTCATGGTCAAGTCAGGGGCGTTCAACGACGTCGACGCGGCCGTGACCTGGCATCCAATGACCCTTACTCGAAGCCGCCAGTCCCTGACGCTGTCGTATTCGCAGGTCTACTTCCACTTCACAGGCCTTGCAGCCCACGCGGGGGCGATGCCCCATCTTGGGCGCTCCGCGCTTGACGCCGTCGAACTGATGAATGTCGGGGTGAACTTCCTGCGGGAGCACATGCCCGATTCCGCACGGGTGCACTATGCGATCACCGATGCCGGTGGCCGTTCCGCCAACGTGGTCCAAGCCCACGCCAGCGTCTACTACGTGATCCGGGCCGAGGATACGCGTCAGATGCGGGACCTCCAAGAACGAGTAGAGAAGATCGCCCGCGGCGCCGCATTGATGACGGAGACAGATTTGGAGATCGAGTTCGACGGCGCGTGCGCCGAGGTGCTCCCCAACGAGGTGCTCGAGCGCACGCTAGAGGGCGTACTGCAGCAGCTCGGCCCCGTGCCGTTCGACGCCGCCGACCAACTCGCCGCCTCGGAATTCGCTGTCGGGCTTGACGCCCGCGAGATTACCGGGTCGAAGCGGCTCGCCGGCTGGGACGTGCGCGATGAACGCGCCCTGCACGACGAGATTGCCCCGTACCTTCCGGAACAGCCGCGGCCGCAGACTACCGGCTCCACGGATGTGGGCGACGTGAGTTGGGTGGTGCCCACAGTGCAGATCTCGTCCGCCACCGCAGCGTTGGGCACTCCCTTCCACGCCTGGCAAACCGTGGCGCAAGGCAAAATGCCGGCAGCGCACAAGGGCATGATCCACGCGGCCATATCCATGGCGGCAACGGCCACTGCCATCGTCACCGATCCCGAAATCCTGGCGGCGGCGCAGGGGGAGCACGCGGAAATACTCGCGCTGACACCGTACCTGGAGCCGATCCCCGACGGCGTCGTAGCTCCACCTCTGCGCACCGCCGGCCGCTCGGCTAAACACTAGCCCTCCAACAGTTGGACCACCCGGCCGTGTCGGGGTGGACGGTCAGAGGCCTTGCGCTTTCCGGCATCTACCCCGACACGGTTGGCCCTTATCAATACCTGACATCTTCGCGGCGGCCTCCTCGAAAGGCCACGTTCGCAACCTCCCGCCTCAACAGAATTCGCACGCCGATAATGGGCGTTCGGTAAACCTGTTCAGACTCGGACGAGATGGCTCATGGCATGTCGAGTCGGGTTTTGTAGGCGGTGTTTTTGTTGGTGTTCCAGCCTGCGATGATGCCTGCGCCGAGCATGTGGTCGGTGAGACGTGCGAAGCGGTAGCCGGGGTCGGTGTCGAGGGCTAGTTGGAGGTATTGGTGTGCTTTGGATCCTCGGCCTTCCCACCAGTTAATGTAGCCGATGGTGGTGAGGATGGGTGCTGCGTGTTGGGGGCTGCTTCGTGTGTAGGCGTGGAGGAGGAGTTCTTGTGCCCATTCGATCCGTGACCATTGTGGCGCTGTCTCGGTTTGGGCGAAGAGGATATGTTGTGGTGTTTCGTTGATACCGGGGATGTCTGCCATGAGCCGGTCGCGAATGTGCGGGAACTGAAAATACGCGATAAGTGCGGCGCAATCGTCGTCGGAGGGGAAGCCATTGCTTTCGAGTATGCCCGTCCAGAGCTGGCTGGCTTGAATTGCTGCTTGGTGGGGTGCCTGGGTGCGGATGGTGTTCATGCAGTTTTCAACGGCGGTGGCGTGGTCTGCTTCGTGGGTCGGTGTGGGGAGGATGATCCGGTTGGTGGGTTGTATGGTGCTGCCGCGGTAGATGAATTCGGCGTTGACGCGGCTGTATTCGGTGGTGCTGATGGGCAGGCTGATGTCTTGTCCGGGTTCGCTGTCGTAAGGGGAGTAGGTGTCGTCGCTGACGAAGATCCCGTCGCGGATGGTGATGCCGTTTTCGGCGAGGACTCCGGTAAGCGCGGCGATGGTAGCGGCGTGGGGCTTGGGCTGGCCTGGTTGGCAGTGCTGGGAGGTGTAAAGGGCGAAGACGATGCTTGTCGCGCTGGTGTCGCTGGTGAGGTAGCTGCTGACGGTGCGGGCGTAGGGGAGTTCTGTCCCGGGGTGTCGGGGGAGGTCGATGCGGAGGGTGGCGCCGACCTTGCCTTTGTCGAGGGTGATGCAGACCAGGCTTTCCTTCGGCCAGAACCCTAGGGTGTGCCCGATGAAACTGAGCAGATCGGCGGGGTCTTTGATGGTGAGCGCATTCATTGTCATGTTCCTTTGCCCTTGAGTTGTGCGTGTGGATATTGGTGTTGTGTGTCGTTCTGTTAGGGGAGCTGTGCGCTGGGTCGGGGCTGGAGTGCAACTTGGGATACCGGGGAAGGGGCGGAAAGTTCGGGAGGATGGACGCGACGCAGAAGTGCGGAGCAAAGTTTCCGGCCAGCGATGATCGGTTATCAGATTGACAAGCTGCGTTGTTGCTTCTGGTAATTCATGAACAGTGCTCAATGCAGCACCATGACTCCCGAAGCGTTCATCTTCTGCCGCTTCTGTATCGGTGGTGGCGTCACCAACGCCTCGGCCATGTAGTGGAGGAAGCCGATCAGACTAGGTGTACGCAGCCGCGCTAACCCGGTACTGCGGTGCTAGTCGGTGATGTGTCTGGTCCGGGCGGTGCGAAATGATCTGGCCGCTTGTTCGGGTTTCTGGTGGGGGTAAGGCAAGATCATCTTGGGGGAGCCATGCATGTTGATCTGAACTGCTGCGTGATGAACCCAGTTGTTTTATGTTTCGACGACGATAGGTCCCCTTATGAGCGCTCCCGCTGGTTGGTACACCGACCCTCAAGACTCTGCCCTTGTCCGCTACTGGGACGGCATGCGTTGGACTGATCACGTCCAACCTGTTCAGCCCGCACAGCCGGCACCTGTGTCGAGCGCTCCCCAGAGCCCTGTCCAGGTTCAGCAGCATTCTCAGCAACCGCAGGAAGTCAATCAGGGACGTGTTGGAGGTGCGCGCAAGGTCGGATTTTTCGGTGCGAAGAAGACAGCCGAGACCGCCCTCGCCGATGTCGAGCGGCTGCAGAGGATCCTGGATGAGCGCGGCCTGCTCGAGTTCGACCAGATAGAAGCCACCAGGGACGAGCTTCGCCGCACGGTCGAGAACGAACGTCGGGAATGGGCGTCCGAGAACCAGCAGCTTCAGTCTCATCTGCAGTCACTGCGGTCTGAACTTGCCGAAGCCGAAGGCCAGCTGGTGACGGCTCGCGCCTCGGCGTCGCTGCAGGAGGTAGGAGTCTTTGACTTCGACCACCCAGCAGAACATTCCGCGCATTTGGCGGCCAGGCTGGATTCGGTCCGTGCCCAATACAAGGAAATGGCCAGGGGAAAGCAGGCCATCCACGCGACGTCGAACTTCACGTTCAACAACTCCGCGAAGCAGGGCATGAAGTTCGTGAACCAGATGTCGACCATCATGCTGCGTGCCTATAACGCCGAAGCCGAGAACTGCGTGAAAACGGTCAAAGCTGGAAACCTGGCAACCGCGACGGCTCGCCTGACCAAGGCGAAGGAACAGATCGAACGCCAAGGCACCATGATCAACCTACGCGTCGACGAGACCTACCACCATCTGCGCATCCAGGAAATGGTGCTCGCCGCAGAACACCTCCAAGCTCTTGCCGCGGAGAAGGAACTGGAGCGCGCCCGACGCGAAGAGCTGCGCGAGCAGAAGAAAGCTGAAGCGGAACTGGCCGCTGCCCGGCAAAAACTCGCCAAGGAACGGGCCATGCACCAGGCAACACTGGAGGCACTCATAGCCAACGGCGACCTCGAAGGCGCAGAACGAATGCGCGCCAAAATCGCTGAAGACGAACTCGCCCTCGCCGACGTTGAACGGCGCGCCGCTAACATCCGTGCCGGCTACGTGTACGTCATCTCCAACATCGGCGCATTCGGGGAAAACATGGTCAAGATCGGCATGACCCGCCGGTTGGAGCCCATGGACCGGGTCAACGAACTCGGAGATGCGTCCGTACCGTTCCGATTCGACGTACACGCGCTCTTTTACTCCGACGATGCCCTCGCCACCGAGGCAATGCTGCACCGGACGTTCGCTGCGCAGCGCGTCAACAAGGTCAACCACCGCCGCGAATTCTTCAGGGTCACCCCGCACCAGGTCCTGGAAGTACTGAAAGAACACCACGTCGAACTCGTTGAATTCACCGAACAACCAACCGCCGAAGAATTCCGCCTCAGCACACCGGAGGCAGAGGCTTTGCCCGTCTAGCGCGCAATAACCAGGTCCCAGCCCAAGCGGCGTCGAGGCGAGGGAGTCGGCCGCTCGTGCGAGGCATGTCATATGCGCCGTTATCGATGAGGCTCGGGTTGGTCAGCGGTCACCGGTATTGTCTGGACGCGACGGGCCGTCACTTTTGAGTCTCTGCCTATGTGCGAGGAAAGTACTACAGCCGCTGCGACGGTGTCGGCCGTTGCCGTGCGCTTTTCCGGTTTCGATATTGAGTCGTTGGCTGGTGTCGGTCAACGAGGCGCTCTCGCCAGGGTAGTAGGTCTTTGCTATTTGCATCGTGCAGACAAGAGGCCAGCTTGGGATTATTACACCGGCTCGTTGGAACTTCGTCTTGAGAAATTCCAGGTCGAAGGTTGCGTTGTGTCCCACGACCGTTCGTCCGGCTAGCTGTTGCTGGATGTGAGGGAGTATGTCAATGAACCGTGGGACGTTGCGGACGTGGTGGGCAATGATTCCGTGGACATGGCTAGGGCCGGTTGCTGACCCGGGGTCGACGAGGGTTGACCACGTGTCTTGAATGGTGCCTTGTTCGTTGACTTGCACGATGGCAATTTCGACTATGCGGTCTCGTTGCGGTGAGAATCCGGCTGTTTCGACGTCGATGACGGAATATGGTCAGGCGTCAGCTAGTTCAAGCATGGGCTCATTGTTCGTGGTGACGATTGATTTGGGTTGGTAGTTTGTCAGGTCTTCCGTAAATTTGGTGGTTGCCTCGGCCAATTGTTTGATGAGTGGCCATGCTGTTCGAAGTCGAGCGCTGCGGCCGCGTAGGAGTGCGTGAGTAGTTGGTCGTCAAGGTAAATATCATGCTTGTCGCGCTCTTTGACAATGACGTTGCTCGCTAGGTCAGATGGATCGGGTGAGGGGAGAGTAGCCAGATAGTTGAGGGCGGTAGCTGCTTTCACACGCGATGTCTTGCGGCGCGCCATTCCTACCCGTCGAGGTTTGACTCGTAGTTTTCGCTGCTGAATAGGACATGGAGTGTGTTCAAGGTTCGGTCACCGGCCCAAGGAAACAGAATAGTGGCATCGCCCCAAGTGATGAGAGGGCTGCTCTGAGGCCAAGCCTGTCGTATGCTGTCCGGCCTTCCTGGAAGAGCGCTCATGCCGCTTCGTCGAGGTGAATGGGCACATCCCGAGTTTCGTAGAGCTGTTACATCCGTTGACGTATGCCGTCGGCAATTATGCCGCAACCTGAGAAGGACGGGGACCGGCCGCCTCCGGCCTTGGTAAGGTTTATGATTTTGCCAGCGGTGTCGACGACAAGGATGCGCTACCGACGTCCGGCGAAGATTAGGAGGCCGCCCTCTACGAGCGGTTGGTCTATGGCGACTGATCGAGGGCCCGCAAAGTGCGGTGCCCGGAGCTTCTGTGTTTACCAGAGTGCGAGCTGGTCCTCACCGGCAGTTTTCCGTTTTGGCTCGGAAACGTACACACCGCGATTCTTCTCGGGCTGGACCGGCCCAGTTTGTAGCAGTTCGGACAGCCTATGGGATGGTCTTTTCTGATGCGATGGGCGACCCTTGTCTGCCACTCGCCCGGACCGTCTGGTCCTCATCCAGGATGCCTCCACGACTCTTGAGCAGCGGAATGCCCGGTACCGCGGATCGCCAAACTGCTCACGTGCTCAATGTCCTCACTGCGCCGGTACGACAATCACTCGCAGCTTGGGTGACGATGCTAGCGCTGGAGAGGCCGGTCGTTCCGCAGGAGACACTCTCCCGCTAGCTTCTGAGCGTGGCCGTATGCCTACATCAGTATGAGGCCATGTGGGACTCGGTCGCGCAAGTATTGGTGTTGGTAGCCCTGATCGGTGTTATCAGCGCACTGTCCGTCGCTCTGCTTTCCAAGCGCCACCAGCGGGAGCAACAACAACGGGACTCCCTGCTGAAACCCTCTGAATACTTCGCCCGGAAGGCTATCGAAGCTCTGGCGGCCTTGAGGTACACCACCCGCCTTCCATGGACCGGGAGCCGCACCAGGTACACCGGAATGAATCGCTCCTGACGGACAAAGAGAAGCGCGCCCAACGGATCGAGCGCTGCGAGGTGGCCATCGATGCGCTACGTGCCATTCGCGCCCCCATGCGGCTTGTGTTTCATCCTGAATCCGCGGTGGCGGACTCGTCTGTGTACGTGATCCGGGAACTCCGCCAGTGTATTTATGCCGCGACCAAGTATTACCGGAGGGCGGATCTGTCCGGAGCCTCAGTGCCCTGGCGGGAAGGCGAAGGGCAGACCCTGCGCGACAAGTACCTTGACCTACGCAGGGTTGTCTAAGGCGACCTCGACGTGCTCATCAACGACATCGCGGCGCGGATGAGGCGACCCCTGCGCAAACATACGCGTTTGCCGCGGCAGAAGGGCCGCCGCAGTTTGTGCCTCCCCCTCACCGGAAATGAGGCCGGACGCGTAAGAATAGTTCCCTCCGAGTTACGCCTCGTCGTCGATGGCGACGAAGGCTTCCAGGAAACGGGCGCGCTCAAGGGAGACGTGCAGTGGAGCCCGGTCGGGGATCGTCCCTGTTTTGTCTCGGGTCGGCCCCACGCGGAAGCACTACCGAGTGATCGCATTATTAAACGCCGCGGCGTATGTTCGAAAGCTCGAGTTTCCACGCAGTGCGGGCCCTAGGAGGGGCCGGAGCGAGTGGCCCGATGGACCGACGCGCCGACCCCTTTTAGCCGTCATGGACTAGGAGGGGTACCTCCAAACCCACCCGCCGCCGCCGGAGGGATCGAAAGACACTTCACCTGTCGGGGATGAGACATCCAGGATTACCAGACCATTTAGTTTCTCTCCCTTGCCGATGTAGTCGGGTAGCAGCCTGGTTTTGTCGGCGAGACAGTTGTACGTGACCGAAGAATCAACGGTGTTCATTCGTGTGCCGTTTTCGGCGTAGCCTTTCCAGTAGTGCGAGCCGAAACTCAGTAGCCCTGGTTGGCCGTTTACCTCAAGTGGGCCTTCGAATTCGGGAGTAGAGGCCGCCTCGATTGCAACTGCCAACGCTGTTCCGTTAGGCGGGGTTGCATATGGTGCATCACATTCGATTGCCTTGATTGACGTGACTTTGAAGGTCAAAGTTGCGGGAGTTCCCTGACCTCCAGTGTGTAGCGTTGCTGCCTCGCCGATCTGTTTGATCAGTTGACCCCTCGCGTTTTCGTTGCGGGACGGGGTGGGGGTAGGAGTTGAAGATGGGCTCACCGACGCGGCAGGGGCTACCGATACCGATGGGGCCGTCTGCTGTTCTTGCGGTGAGCAGGCGCTAAGCAGCGTTGCTGCGAGGAGTGCTCCCGCAGCCAAAGCAGGATTTTTCATGCTGCCTTTCCTTTGAATAAATGTCATCGGGTCGACTGACTCGCGGGCGAGCTGTGATCGACCTGAAGGTTGAATGTCCGCTCTGAAAGCGAGCGTCATCACCCCATGTGCGCACGCTGATAAATCAGCGCACGGGAAACCGAATTGTCCGTAGAAGGCAGCCGGCCTCGTAGCCCTTTTGAGGTGATGGAGTTTCAGAGGCCGGTTGTGCTGGCTCCGTATTCGGCCTGTTCGGGGGTGAATCCTTCGAACAGGAGCTGGTCGACGAGGCCTGAGTGGGAGAAGGAAGTGTATTCAAGGTAGCTCTTTGCCTTCTTGGCTGCCTGTTCGTTCCAATCAACCTTTACGCGGTCGACTGCCCAGGTTGCGTCTTCGGCGGAGTACTTCTCGAATTCGAGCTGCTTGATCAGTCCGGTGTAGGAGAACGCCGTGTACTGGAGGTAGCTGCCGGCCTTCCTCAGGGCGTTTTGCTGGCTGGTTGTACCTGCTGCGGCCTTGGCGGCAGCATCTGCCTGGGCTTTGGCCGCGGCGTCAGCGTCGGTTTTCGCCTTCGCTGCGGCGTCAGCGTCCGACCTTGCTTTTGCTGCCTCTGCTTCGGCCTGTGCCTTGGCGGCGGCGTCGGCGGAAGCTTTGGCTGACGCCTCGGCCGAGGTTTTTGCCGCAGCGATGGGGTCGACGGTGGCCTCCGGCGAGGGGCTCGACGCAGTGGTCTTGGACGACGTTACCGGGGCTACGGAGGCGGTTTGGGCGGCGCCGGCACGGGTGGCGTTGAGGATGATGCTCAGCAGAACGACGGCGGCGGTGACGATCAACGCGACTTTTTTGTGCCTGTCGTACCCTTCGAGCGGACGGCCCTGCTTGTCACGTGTCTTGTTGGTGAGGACGAGGATCAAGTCCACGAGTGCCCAGATACCGAACCCGCCGAAGGTGACGAGCTTCAGGATGCCGGTGCCGACTTTGCCCAGGTAGAACCGGTCCACGCCGAAGACACCTAGGAGCAGGGACAGCAGCCATGTTGTCAGGAAGGACTTGGTGCCCACGGGCGGGGGTCCGTACATCGGTGCCGGCGGATATGGGGAGAGGTTGGGGTTCTGGCTCATGAGAGTCCTTTCAGAGGACACCTGACCGACGTGCGATTCGAAGCGTTCGGGGTGTACAAGTGATGAGACGCTCGTTGAGGAAAGCCCCTGGCGTGTTGGTGTCCCATTTTCTTGAGACTTCGCCCGGTTGTGCGGGAAATGATTTTGTCGCTTCCCCCAAAAGCGTCGCGGGCGTCCATGCCCGTGAATGAATAGTACACCGCAAATGCAAGAAACTGCCGCTTCGCATATACCTAGCAATGCGGTGCCCAGGCCTAAAAGAGAATTGAGAGTTTGCCATCAAGTAGCCTGCCTGCGTCGTTAGTCGAAGTCGATCAAGATTCGCTCAAGAACCGCTCAAGATATGAGCAATTTGCGCGTCGGAGATGTCGGCTACTTCCAACTCTCCGCGGGGGGTTTACAGCTCCAATCCGCAGTTCGCTGGATGCGCGTAACAATTTCCATCGTCGTCGTCATGAAGGATGCACTACTGGATGGATGAGCTAATGTCATGCCGTCATTGGCACTAAATATTTGGGGGAACCTTGCTGGATCAAAAACCACGACCGTCTCGAGGCCTAGTCGTCAGCGGCCTATTGCTGCAATTTGTCGGGGCTGTTATTACCTCATTCTCCTTGCCGGCGTCGTTTGCGCGCTATTCCGGCAGCAGCGCCATTCCAGTCGTTTTATTGGGAATTGGTGTTCTGCTTCTGGGATTCATCCTGCTGTTGGTCGGTATCAGTCGGGCTGCCGGCGGAATTGATTACCTCGTCCGCGTAGCCGCTGCCCAAAATGAGAATCAGGTTCCGGATTCGAGCCAGCATCCTGCAGGGACGGGGCCTGTCGCGCTCCCGGCGCCTTCGGCCGATTAGATCTTCCTTCTCCGGCGGGTGGCCCCTGAAGTCTCCGACGTAACAATCCGGACGCATTCCCTTGGCAGGCGGTGTACCTGACATCCGCGGCAACCGCGCCGTAGCCTACGGGCCCAGCTACTGGCACCCCGCCAATCACTACTATTTCGGCCTATGCCGATTCGACCTGAATGGGGAATTGTGAATATCAAGAGTCCGAGCGTCCTGGCCGTTGCCATACTGCTCGCTAGTACATTGAGTTCCTGCGCCGGCAGTGGCAACTTCGCGTCCGCAACGGATACAGGTGTGCCCACGCCAACTAAATCGAAGCCGCCAGCCTCGGGCGGCACCTACGGAACCATCACAGAACTTCGTGATGTCGCGGTGGAAGGAGGAGAGGCTTGCCCAGCATGGGATGAGCACAATAAGGTGACGCTGGCGTCATCCTCCGCGTCCTGCAGCAGCAGTCTCGTGATGGCGATCTACGCCTCTGAGTCTTCGAAGGACAAGCAGCTCGCAGTCTGGAAGGAGTTCGGCAGTTTGGTGGAAATGACAGTTCTTGTAGGCGAGAACTGGACAGTCAGTACGAAGAATGCAGCAACGCTGCAAAAGGTCATGGGTGGAACCGTGTTCAAGACGCCCGGCAAGGAGTAAAGGCCACGCTTCCGCTGTGAGGCACGGGCGGTCTCGGATGCACGAAACGGCGGTGCCCCGGCGGGAATCCGTAATTCGCTTTTCACGCCCGTCGCTCGAGCCCGTTCTGAAAGCAGGGCTGACGTTGAGTTTCAGCCATCAAGGTCATGTTGTGCGGAGTCTTCTTTGCCAGGGTGAAGGAGGGGAAACGATGAAGGATCCGCGTCCAAGTCAGCCTGCGCCTGGGTCCGTGAAACTGATATCTGCGGTGCTGTCGGTCTCCCGACGTCGCCCCTGTACCGAAAGCAAAAGAAGGTGTGGACATTGTCCACACTTTTCACCCCTGACTGGCCCGTATAATCGCCGGACTGGCCCGGATTCCCCAGGTTTCCGCGACTTCCCAGCAATGACAAGGGTGGGAATCGCGTTCGAGTCCCACCTCGGGCACAGCATACCCCTCGTCAGAGGGGGTTTTTGCTTTAACATGTTGACAATTGTTGACACGGGTCTCTGATGTGTGGAGCCGGCTTGTGCCTGGCCGCCGGTTAGCCTGTTCAGTTGTGGGGGAGCGGGTTCAGGGCTTTGGCTGCTAGGCCCTCCGCTCGCTCTGAACTGGTGTTATGCGTTCCTCTCTTGGTTCGTCCGGTAGGTCGTGGTTTGCCTACACCTCTTAATGGGTAGGGGACTGGGAGCGACATGACTTCGGGATCGTTCGACAAAGGTTCTGAGTTCGGCTCGTCCCTTAGGTGAGGCGCTAAAGGGGACGATATCGCAGCGCAGAATCTTGCGGAGGCAGCCAGGTCCGCGGGGGTTTCGCACCTGATCCTCATCTCGGTGGTTGGTGCGGACAAGATGCCAATGGGGTACTTCCGGGCGAAGGCGGCAGCCGAACGGACCATCGAGGACTCGGGCGTGCCGTGGACAGTGGTGCGCGCGGCACAGCTGCACGATTTCGTCCTCCCCATGGTGAAGAGCCTCGCCCGCCTGCCGCTCACACCAGTACCGCGCGGGCTGCGCTCGAGCCGGTACACGTAGGCGAGATCGCCTCCCGCCTCGCCCAGCTCGCCCTCGCCGAACCGGCCGGACGTGTGGCCGACGTCGCCGGACCGGAAGTACTCGACATCCCACAACTCCTGGTTACCTACACAGACTCCCACGGCCGTCGCCGCCCCCAGCTGCCGGTCCGCTTGCCCGGAGCAATAGGCCGCGCCTACCGTGCCGGCGAAAACCTAAGCGGTCCCGGGGCTCAGCGCATGATGTCCAGCTGGACAGAATTCCTCGCCGAGCATAGCGCGCGACGCCCAGATTCACAGTTACAGACCTCCGAATAGCACCCAAGCGGTGGGCTGGCGGTGGTCGAAGCGGCGGATCAAGAGCTGCGGGCACCAAGGCTGGGAGAGGTCTGCATCTATGGGGCTGAGCTCGCAGGGCGGCGTTGCCCGGATCGCGTCCAGCACGCCTGCCGGTACTCGAAGTGCGGTCATGACATTGGCAGAGGGACTTGTGTCTTGTGGTGGTGAGTGATCACTGAGAGACTGACAGTGCGTCGCGCCGCTCCGTCGATAGGTTGAGGAGGGTTCAACGATGTCGGCTCGGTCCGCATCTTCCCCGCCGCAGTTCCGTTCACAGGAGGCTCGCCATGAAAACTGCCCTGCAGTATGGAATCCGTCAGATCGGGCCGGGTGAGGGAGCATGATTGAGGTTGCATTGTCGGTGATCCTGAAGGCAAAACCCGGCAAGGAGCAGGCCGTCGCAGACTTCCTCCGCTCCGCACGTTCCGTCGTTGAACAGGAGCAAGGGACGCGCGCCTGGTTCGCTCTCCAGTTCGACGATTCGACCTTCGGAGTATTCGACGTATTCCCTGATGACGAAGCCCGCCAGACTCACCTCTCCGGGGGTGTCGGGCAAGCATTGGCGGCCCAGGGAGCAGAGCTGTTCAGCGCGGAACCGAACATACAGAAGATCGACGTGCTCGCCTACAAGCTTCCAGGTGAAGGCGAATAGAGGACGGCAAGCCGTTCCCGCGCCACGATGCCAACCTCATGCACAGGCTTAGGAGCAGAGGGTGACACGTTCGGACACCAGCCGTGCCGAGGCGTTCAGCGATGCCGTCATCGCGATCGTCATCACGCTCCTTGTACTTGAACTCACGCCGCCAGAGACCGAGCCGGGCGGGCTGTTGGCTGGCTTGCTGGGTCAATGGCCGACTTACCTGGCATATGCGGCCTCCTATACCTATCTGGCCGTGATCTGGCTCAACCATAAATCCGCCTTTTCCCGTATCCGGCAGATGGACATCGGCCTGCAGTGGGCCAACCTGGGAATCCTCGCCACGCTCGCCCTTTTGCCCTGGCCCACAGCAGTGATCATCGATACAGCCAAGGCAGGCAATCTGGCCGATGAGCGGGTCGCGGTGGCGCTGTACGCGATCGTCGGGGCATTGCTGTGTCTGTCGTGGCTGGTCTTCTTCTCGCATCTGGCACGGCATCCTGAACTCACCGAGGAGGAAGTGGAGGATACCTATTTCGCGCGCGAGCGACCACGTGCCTTGGCGGGGGTGGTGCTGTACCTCGCGGCGGGAACGGCTGGTGTCCTCGTCCATCCGCTGGTGGCGTCGGTGATTTTCGTGATCCTGCCCGTCTTCTACGGCTTGACCAGCCACGGGTTGGAGCACAGGCCGGGCTTCCTGCGAGGTATCTAAGACTCTTTCGAGTGTGCATCTCCAGGGGCGGGTGGGCTGTTTGGTGCCATTGACGTTGCAACCGGGATTCCCGACCTTTAGGGTACTAAGGAAGCTTACCTTTTTTGGTTGAGTGCAGTAGTCGATTTGCCCATCACGTCGAGGAGAACGCGCAGTGCCAGTTGAGGACAACATTAAGATTCCAGGGGCCCCGTCGATTGAGAGGCCCGCGGTTGAAGAGCCCACAGATGCGCGGGAGCCGTTACCGCCGAAGCCTGATCAGCAGGGTCCGGAGGCCGTGTCACCTACAGGGAGTCCCACCGGAGCCCCCGCAAACTCACGTGCCCAGTCCGGCCAGTACCTGACTACAGCCCAGGGCCTGAGGTTGGGCGATACCGACCATTCTTTGAAGGCCGGTCCGCGGGGCCCCATTTTGCTGCAGGATCATCACTTGCGTGAAAAGATCACGCACTTTGACCACGAGAGAATTCCCGAGCGCGTAGTCCACGCCAGAGGAGCCGGGGCGCACGGAACCTTTCGCTCCTACGGCACGGCTTCAAAAATCACCAAGGCAGGGTTCCTGGCACCGGATGTAGAGACCCCGGTGTTCGTGAGGTTTTCTACTGTTTTGGGATCCAGGGGGTCCGCTGATACGGTCCGTGACACCCGTGGCTTCTCCACGAAGTTCTACACGGACGAGGGTACCTACGACCTGGTGGGAAATAACATTCCTGTCTTCTTCATTCAGGACGGCATCAAGTTCCCTGACCTGATCCACGCGGGGAAACCGCACCCTGACAGGGAAATCCCACAGGCTCAGAGTGCGCACGACACATTCTGGGATTTCGTTTCGTTGCATACCGAAGCGCAAGCCCACACGATGTGGAATATGTCTGACCGCGGAATTCCCCGTTCCTACCGGACCATGGAAGGGTTCGGCGTCCACACCTTCCGGTTGGTGGATGCGGCAGGTAAGACCACCCTGGTGAAATTCCACTGGAAGCCGAAGCTGGGTGTCCATTCATTGGTGTGGGAAGAGGCCCAGGTTATCAACGGCATGGATCCCGATTTCCACCGTCGTGATCTGGCCGATGCGATCGAATCAGGTGCGTACCCGGAGTGGGAGCTTGGCATCCAGACTTTCCCGGACACTGAAGATCAGATGTTCGAAGGTATCGACCTCCTGGATCCCACCAAGTTCATCCCTGAGGAACTGGCTCCGGTTCAGCCAATCGGACTGATGACGCTGAACGCCAACCCGACCAACTACTTTGCCGAGACCGAGCAGGTAGCCTTCCATCCTGGACACCTCGTCCCAGGCATTGATGTCACTAATGATCCTCTGCTGCAGGTCCGGCTGTTCTCCTACCTGGACACTCAGATTTCGCGGCTCGGTGGACCGAACTTCGCCCAAATTCCCATCAATCGTCCCCACGCCCCGGTCAACGACATGCTGCGGGACGGGATGCACCAGACCGCCGTGCATGGGGGAGCGGCCCCTTACCATCCGAATTCCCTTGATGGTGGTTGCCCCTTCATGGCCGGCCAGGACCTGGGAGCATTCGTGGACGTCCCTGAGGAAATCGCGGCAGGAATTAAGGAGCGGAAAAACCCGGCGTCCTTCGATGACCACTTCAGCCAGGCCCGGTTGTTCTTCCGCAGTTTGACTCCGGTAGAGCAGGACCACGTGATTCAGGCCTACACATTTGAGCTTGGCAAGTGCTATGAAGCGGCCATTCGTGAACGGCAACTCATGGCGCTGGCTAATATTGACGCCGGTCTTTGCGCTGCTGTCGCCAAGGGGCTCGGGATGCCTGCTCCCTCGGCCACCGTTCAAACACCGGACGTGGAGCCCAGCCCCGCTGTGTCCCAGATTGGTGGGAAGTGGCCCGTTGCTGGTCGCATCGTGGGCATCATCGCGGACAGTGAAAGTGACCTGTCGCTGGTGGCCGCAGCACGCGAGGCGATTGACGCGGCAGGAATGGTCCCGCTGGTCATTGCACCGTCAGGGGGCGTGATTGAGCCGGAGGATGGTCCCGCACTGACTGTCCAAAGGAGCTACCTCACAGCGCGCTCCATCGAATTTGACGCAATTATTGTGGCTGGCGGAGGCATTCCAGCAGACGATGCCATTCCCGGCCGCGATGCCAAGGCCGGTGAACCGGGTGCGGCCCTTGATCCGCGCGTGGTTCTTATGGTCTCTGAAGCTTTCCGTCATGGCAAAGCCATTGGTGCTTGGGGCCCAGGTGCCGTAGTTCTGGACGCGGCCGGTATCCCTCAGGATGCCCCCGGAATCATTAGTGGAGAAGGTCCGGACACGGTGATTCCGGTGGTTGGGGAATTGCTCTCTGCACACCGGGCGTGGGAGCGTTTCCCGGCGGCCGGATCACCTTCGTAGCACGCCCAGTACAAGGCCGTTAAGTTCGACGGCGGTGGGTTGCCCGTGCAGGCCAGCCCGCCGCCGTCGGGTTGTCAGGCCGGACGGTGTTTCCGCAGCCTTCTCAAGGCGGCTACCGCCCCCAGCCCCGCCACTACCCACGGGGCACCGACAGGAATGGGATCGATTCACTGATGGCTCAGGTCGGCGCGCCCTTTCCCGAAGCGGGAGCTCACTCCATGGCGGGAGAACTCGCTGAGCACCCCGGTCTCGGTCACCGGTTGTCCGGTCTCAGAGTTGCGAAGGAGCGCAGGTGGCTTTCCCACGCCTCTGTCGGCGGCGATCAAGACAAGCCAGTGGGCGGCGCGGCCCTCGCTGTATTTCCGGTACGCGTACTTCCGCATCGCACCCGAGATGCCCTTGGGAGGAGTTGAAGTGCCAAAGACGGGGGTCACGAAAGCGTGTTCAATGGACCGCTCCCTGGGCCACTTCTCCTGCTGCCGCTCGGGAAAGTCCCACCGCGCACCGGTCTCGATGCCGGGCTGCTACCCACCTCGTGGACCACGCCCACAAACTCATGTCCGAAGGTCATCCCGACCCGGGCGTCCGGCATCATGCCGTGGTAAAGGTGCAGGTCTGATCCGCAGGTTGCCCCCAATTTCACTTGCACGATCGCATCACTGGGATGCTCGTTCTGCGGTATGTCTTTCTCTTCGACGCGCTTATACGGCCAGCGATACACCATGGATCGCATCAGTTCCCCTTCCCGGAAGTAGTTCGTTCCGGCACTGAAATGACCTCCCGGTCTAGGTGCCGGCGGGGTCGCCTTTCCACCGGCAATGAGGTCGCGGGGCGCCAGGATCCTGCGGCGGGAACACCCCTACGACGCCCAGGCCTCCGACGCATTCGCAACCCTGTCCGCCCCGAATCCCATGGTCTGGTCTTTGACAAACTCGACAGGGTCCACTTTGGAATCAGCGGGCCGTGCGTGACACGGAGGCTCATTTACGGCTCCATAGCCACGAACAATTTCCTGATTCGATGTGGACGCGTCGAATCCATGTTTCGGGCGGCCCTTGGCAGAAACGTTCGAGGGCGGCGACTGGTCCTCAATGTCCTGTACGGACAGGATCCTGCACGAACTGATCAGTCAGAGATCAAAGAATGCACACATTGGAGCGCTTGTCGACCACGGCGGGCGGGCATCAACCGTAGGATTTGAAATCGGTCGGCGGGTTTCAAAGCCCGCAAGTGCGGGGGCAGCGTTTGTCCGTTCCCGGCACCATGGCCCGGCCCCCTCACGAAGTTCTCAATGCTGCGCTGATGGCTTCCTTCCGGGGGCAGGAGTCCGTGAAAGGGACTGGATGCAATGGCTACAGGAACAGGAGGGCACCATGTTGACCGCCAACACCATACCGACGTTTCTTTGTGTGGGCTCTCGGCCCCAGGTGATTGCCCTGCGTCCTCATTTCCGCCGAGAGCCTGGCCTGCCATCTATCGCCCCTCATTCAGTGGACACGCGATGCGCTCGATCACCACGCTGCCACGATTGATGCAGCGGCTTAGAGCGTTCTTTGGAGCATCCCGCCGTAGGCCTCTGTTGCCTATGTCTCCAGGGTTGCCTGACAGCGTCCGGCCTCCAACAAGTGTGGGGGGTCGATGGTTGCTACCCCTGCAGTTCAGTGGGGTTCTATCGACGTTGTCGGTACTAGTGCCCCTTTCTTGCGGACTTGAGCCGTGGGCCGGCCTGGAGGCGCATACCAGGGTGTGCGCCCTCATCTCGATCCTGCTTTTTCCGGCCGCTATTCACGGCACGTGGCGACTCATACGGACACGACATGGTGGGCTCATCGAAGTGTCACACACCTCCGGCCTCACGGAGCTCAAGACCGCGGAGGCCCCTCGTGCAACGAAGCACGGGGACCAGGATGTCGCTGCACGCGTCGAATCTCTGTTTGCGACCCGGCCACTGATCACCGTGTTCCAGCCGATCTGTCATTTGGGAACGGGCAAGATCGTCGGCGCCGAAGCGCTCACGCGGTTCATGGACCCTCCCTTCAGGCCTCCGGATCAATGGTTCGCAGACGCAGAGTCAATCGGTCGCGGCCTCGAACTTGAGTTCCTGGCCTTGGAAACGGCACTGGCCGCCGCAGCGCGTCTTCCTGCCCACGTCTACGCCGCCTTCAATCTGTCCCCATCGGCATGCCTTGATCTGAGGCTAAGCGGGATCGTGAGAAAATCAGGTCTCAGGCCCGAGCGAATCGTGGTTGAGCTGACCGAGCGCTCACCCGTCGCTGACTACGCCCGTCTCACGGCAGCACTCGCCCCACTGAGAAGCGCCGGGGTACGTTTAGCTATTGATGACGTCGGAGCCGGGTTCTCATCCATGCGTCACATCCTGAGGCTCCGCCCGGAGCTCATCAAACTTGACCGGTCAATTGTTGCTGGAATCGATGACAACCCCGGCCAGAAAGCTCTGTTCGCGGCGATGCTCAGCTTCGCTTCACACATCGGGGCGGGGCTGGTCGCCGAGGGGATCGAAACGAGCTCGGAGTTGGCCACGCTGGCAGAGCTGGGAGTCAGCATCGGCCAAGGCTACCTGTTAGGGCGACCGTCTGTCCTTCCTGGGGACTGGCCCCTTTCGTGGTGGAGGGAACAGTCGCCGGAAAGTGGGAACGATGATGGTCACGACGCCTAGGGCCGATCCTTCGGAGTAGGAGCTGCGCTCTTCGGTGAAGACTTTGCAACCTTGAGATCCCGTTGCTCCTCCGAGCCGTCAGCTTTCCGAGGGCGACGCCGAGCCGTCTGCCCGGCGGCTTACAGCTGGGTCTGCTTTCTTAGCTCGGCGGCTCGAATCAGCAAGAGTGCCGGGTCCTCCTGCGCATCCCGTAGCGAGAGCCCGGTTAGTTCCCTGACGGCGCGCCGCATGGCTGGGAGGCTTGTGAACCCGCTGGCGCCTGCTATGTCCGTCAGGGAACGTCTCCAGGCGGGTGCCTCGGCGAGGAGATCAAGTGCTTCCAAGGTCCGGAGGGCGCGGATGTGTCCGCTGACCTGAAGCGTTTCGCTTTCAAAAAGGTAGTAGAGCGCTCGGCGTGAAAGAAATGAATAGGCCACGACCTCGTCAACAGTGAGCGCCGGATTTCTGAAGTTTTTGCGCACGAATTTCTTGATCGATGCAATGCGGGCCAGCTTGAGATCGGCGGGATCGGCCGGAGTTTCGAGCAAGGAGCTGACCAGGGCAAGCATCATCGACCGGACCACTGGCTGGAGATGCTGGATCTCTTGCGCAATGGCCGTCCGCTGCCAGCCGGACAAGGCAGGAAGAATCAGCCCACGCAAGATGGGGTTGTGCCTGATGTCAGCCAGCCCCTTAAGCCGTTTCATGGCTTGGTCGTCCAAGCCCAGCAGGTCCGGATCGAAGTGGACCCGCACAGCGCTGAAGCCGGCTGGTGCATGGAAGTTGCCCGGCAAGGAAAGATCAAAAAACCTTACTGTTCCGGGAGAAACGGACTCCGGCCGTCCCGAAAAACTGAACTTGTTACAGGCCGTCCTGAAATACACGAGCCAGTCGCTGGGCCTCGTCTCGCCGCTCCAGAAACAATCGGCGGGCTCATTGGTGACATCGACAAGGCTGAAGCCGGGACCGTCGAGGCTCAGGGCAGTTGGATTGAAGCCCGGTCGCACTGTCTTGTCGGTCTTTTCCAATCGAACGGGAGCGTCGATAGCACTGCTGTACCAGCTCCGCCAGTGTTCGAACTTGTCCTCGGGACTGAGCCCGACCGGAACGGCATAGCGTATGACGTGGTCGTGCGGTGAGTCGTCCGGCCTGCCAACGGTATTGTCGCGGGAGGTATTTTCCATGTGCTGGGACTTTCTGGCTGGAACTTGATTCAATGTGCCGCGTCCCTGCGACAGTGAGTGATCGTGTGGGGGTGATTGACCGACAGTAAATACTACCCGCGGCCGATCGGCAGGTGGGTCCGTCGCAAGTCGGCCCGCCCACCGGCGGTGACGTGTCTTCTGGATAGGTTGACGATGCAGGTGAAGGTGCCGGCGTGAATTTCCTCCTCTGATACAGCGGCTAACACGTCAGTGCCACCGCACCGCCGGGCTCAGTCGCCGTCGTCGACCGACTGGCGACGGTGGCGTTCCCGTTGACCGTACGCGGCCCGAAGGATGTCATCCTTCGACTCGAACCCCGAGCCCAGTGCTCCGCCGATAAGCGCCGCAGAGGTGGTCATCCACGCGACTTCGGCAAAGTCCCACACGGTTACTGGATGTTGCAGGGTCGCTGCCAACAGGGAATTGTCGATGGTGAACGCCGCGGCCAGCAGTACGGCGACGAACAACAGGGCATAGCTGATCACGACGCCGATTGCGAGCGACCACACTGTAGAGACGTTGTACAACGAAGCCTTGTACCTTTCGAGGGAATCGTTGCGTTTGGTGCTTTCCCACAAATCGTGTTGGGCGATGATCCAGAACACCATCGAACTGATGGAGAGAGCCATCAACAATGTCAATCTCGTTGCCCCAAGGAGGTCCGCGAGCTGCCAGATGGTGTTTGTGACAAGCGCGAAGGCGCCAGTGGCGATCGCGGCGGCCATTGCACTTCTCAGCCCGAAGACCAGTCGCCAAGGGCGGTTCGCCCGCAGCATGCCCGCCAGCAACCTTCCCCGGCCGAGGCGGGTTGCTGAAACGTAGCGGAACCCAATAGGTCCCTGGTCGGGAACCGTGGTCTCAATATGCCTCGATTCGTGGAACCAGGGCGGCCCGAACTCCACGGCGTCATCCTCGGGATCAAAAGGGCGTTGCATCGCCCAGCTGAGGTCGGCGACGGCGGTGCGGACGCGACGGTCGATGTTGACGGCACCGAGCGCGGGCAAGGAAACAAGTGAAATCTGATCTTCAAGGGCAACTTCGGCAACCACGGTCCGGCCCTCCAGGCGAATGGGAAGATCGGTCAGGCAGACCATGACATCCCATGCACGGAGGCTTCGGTGCTTAGCCAAGGCGTTCAGCATTGGTGCCAACCCATTGCCCGCAGTAAAGTCCTGGTACTCGACGACGACGGACCAAACGTGGCGCTCATCTGCGAGGTTGAGCAGATCACCAACTTCGCGCCCATTGCGCTCGGCAAACTCGGCGGTAACCTCGGGTTCGGCGAGCACGCCCAGCATACGTGCGATTTTGGGGTTCCCATCACCCGAATGGTCCGGCACGCTTTCGCCTCCCTTGGTTCAGTGTGGCCACGACATCAGCCAGATCGCCCGGCACCGTGCGGACGCAGGCGCCATGCTCGCGTCGCGACGTGCAGGTTAAGGCGGGTGTCAGGATCGGCAAGGTCGAAGCCTGTGACCTGCCGGATGGAATTCAGGCGATACCGCAGAGTGCTTCGATGGATAGCCAGACTTTCGGCGGTACTGTCATAGTTGCCGCCGTGGTCAAGGTACTGGGCCAAGGTTTGAACCAGGTCAGACCCCCGGCTGTCGTCTGAACGCTGGAGAGTGCCCAGCCACTCCTCGACGTAGCCCCCCACGTCCTGTTCGCTTCCGGCTGTGTCCAGGATCCGGTAGATCCCCAATTGATCAAAGCGGGTGAGACCATAGCAATCGATTGAAGCGGTTCGAACGTGCAGCGCGTGCAAGGCTTCCGAAAAGGACTGTGGAATGTGGCCAACATCAGGGCTGGGACCTCCGATGCCCACGGAGCCGGTGGCACTCCGCAGGGTCTTGGCGAGGACGGAATAGAGCTCCGAACCCAACGGGTCTCCATGGACCACGGCAACTGCCATGTCCTCCCGCCGCGATACAAGCGCGGATGAATGGAGTGCACGAAGCGTCCTGCGCAAGGCGACCACGACCGTATCATCGGTTCTTGGCGGTTCCCACATCGCCACGATGACGTGGTGGGGACCATTGATGTCATAGCCCAATGCCGCGGTACGAACGCCTGCGTTTGTGGGTTCCATCCCGGATACGAGTTCGTCCACGAGGTCACGTCCCAGCCTTAGTTCCAGCAGGGCAAGGGCGCGGCGGTGCGACAACTCTGCTTCCAGAAGCCGCGCTGCATATTTCAGGGCGAAAATGTTGGCGGCGGTGATTGGCAGCTCGGTTTCCACCATGCATACAGCTCCAAGAACCTCACTGTGCGAAACAGCAAGGGCAACCAGTCTTCGCGGTTCACGGACTGGTGAGCCCGAGGACATCCAGAGCTGGGCCGTGCGCGATCTGGCGGCCGCGTCCAGTTTTGGGTAGGGAGGTGTCGACCCTGTCCCAGCTTCCGCACAGACGTTCCCGAATGCGTCCTCGACATAGATGGGCCGGCCCGTCAGCCGTGAAAGGACCTCCGCCAGGAATCCCTCCCTGGTGTCTGTTTTCCCGAGGTCGCGGGTAGCACCCTGGTCCAAGGCATCCCGGATGCTGTCGTGTTCTTCCAGCTCCAGGACTCGCACAGAGAGGGACAGCAGATGTTGATCGGGGTCGGTGCTTCGGGTTGCCTGTTCCATTGCGCCATCCCGGGTTTCGTCAGGGGACGCCGTGGTTCGGGTCGCTGCGGCTGTCCCCGCAACTGTTCGGAGCTGTGTCAGCTGAGGCCCGTCAGGAGGATCGGTGGCAGACATTACCAAGCATCCGTTCAGTTCGCCCTCGTTAGCAATGAACAGCGCGTATCGCCAGCCCGGCGTGGGACCTGTCAGCACCGCGTCCTTGCCGTTGAGGCGCCGGACCTCGTAATCCTGAGGCATCGCCGCGCGTGCGAGGACGGGGTTCAGCCACCCATCCACTGCGAGGTAACGGTCCTTGACTTCACAGAACGACAACTCCGCGACCGCTCGCGCGGCATCGTTGAGGAAACCTTCTGCCGCGCGTCGATCAATCATTGTCATCCTCGTGCCTGTGTGATCCTCGTGCCTGTCAGGAGGGCGGTTCAAAGTGGACCCATGCCTGGACAGGCGGAAAGCCGATGCCGTGCTTGTCCGATATGCGGTTTATCCTCTCTTGCCGGCCGGGCCCACTCTGCGGCCGAAGCAGCAAGGACTCGATCAGCATTCCACCACCAAACTACGCCGGTAGGGAGCCGTTGTTAAGCGGTTGCCGTTGGCCTGCCAATTGGTCCGTCGCGGAGGATGCGCAGGTGCTCGTGAACCATTGCGACGGCGGTTGAGCCTTCGCCGGCAGCGGCTGTTACGCGCTTCACCGATCCATGTCGAACATCCCCGACCGCGAACATTCCGGGGAGGCTGGTTTCAAGGGGCAACCTCCTGCGCCCGAGATGGCTGAACTCCGGAGGGATCTCCTCGAGATCAGCACCGGTCAGTACGAAGCCTTGGTCATCGAGCCTGAGCGTACCCTGCAGCCATTCCGTGTGCGGCACGGCACCAATGAAAATGAAGAGATAGCGGGATTCGAAGATGCGCTGTTCACCTGTAGCTCGCAGGTCCACCACGATCCGTTCCAGCACCCCCGAACCATCCACGCCCACGATGGTTGCTCCCAGCAGTACCGTAACGGCGGGTTGCTCTTCGATCCGTTCGGCAAGGTAACTGGACATGTCCGCGCGTAGGTCCGCCCCGCGTACTACCAAACGTACTGCTGCTCCGGTTCCGGCCAGGAAGAGCGCGGCTTGCCCGGCGGAGTTTCCTCCGCCAACTACTGTCACTGGCTGCGATCCGCAGAGCCTGGCTTCATGGACGGTGGCGGCGTAGAAGACGCTGCTTCCCTCCAAATCCTGCAGCCCGGGGATCGGCAGCCGGCGGTAGCGGACTCCGGTCGCCAGCAGCGCTGCCCGTGAGGAGGCAGGGCCACCGCCGTCAAATTCGGCGCGGAACCCGCCGTCCTTTAGCTCGATGGTGCGTGCCCCGCAGGCGACGTTGATCTGGACCCCGAATTTGCGGGCCTGAAGAATCGCCCGTTCAGTGAGTTCGCCGCCGGAGATGCCGGCGGGGAAGCCGAGAAAATTTTCGATCCGCGGGGACGTACCCGCCTGCCCGCCCAAACCGAAGCTTTCCTTGAGGACTACTGACAATCCGTCGGACGCTGCGTAGACGGCGGCTGCCAGGCCAGCCGGGCCAGCCCCGATCACCATGAGATCGTACGTGGCCGCATGTTCTTTGACGGTTCGCAGGCCCATAGCCATGGCCAGGTCCGCGTTGGAGGGGTTCCTGAGGACCTGCGTAGCATTCAGAACCACTGCGGGCAGTTCACCAGCGGGGATACCCACCCGGTCCAGGATGGCTTGTGCTTGGCCGTCATTCTCCAGATCGACCAGTTGGTGAGGCACGCGGTTGGCGGCTGAAAACTCCAGGAGGCGAAGGGTGTCCCGGCTGAAGCGGGAGCCCACGATCCGGATCCCGACGCCGGCGCCGATGAGCAGGATTCGACGCTGAAGATACGCACGCAGGATAGTCTCGCCCACCGTGGCGTCAGTCAGAACCACACGGCGAAGATCATCCCCGCTGATCTGGAGCACTTCAGAAGCTGCAGAGGACACACTGCTGACCAACGCAGGTTGCCCCTCGACCAGGCCCAACTCCCCGAGGAACCGCCCCGGACCGTGGACTTCGAGGATTCGGGTGCCCGCGTCCATCTCTGCGGGTTGTCTGCCATGAGCGTCACGCAGCCCCTCCACGACCAGTACGGTGCCCTGCAGTATGACGAAGAAGTCACCGCCGAGCTCGCCTTCCCGCGTGAGGACTTCTCCCGCGGATGCAGCCCTTGTGGTGCCGATACGGTCCAACAATTCGATCTGCGCTTGGCTCAGCCTCGGAAAGGCACCAGAGACATCCGGCGTTTCGACTGGCCCAGGGTCTGCAAAAGGCTGCATCAGCTGTTTGCCCCCGTCAACTTCCTAGACGAACGCCTCATGGGGATAGCACCAGCGCCAGTCTTCGCCGGGCTCCAAGGAAAGAACGATGGGATGCAGCTCGGTGGCGTGGGCCCGGGCATGCCGCATGGGTGAGGAATCGCAACACCCCACGTGGCCGCAGGACAGACACAACCTCAAGTGAACCCAGGGAGTACCCAGTGATAGACATTCCTCGCAGCCTTGCGGCGTGCGCACCCGAACCGGACGAATTTGCGCGAGGTGAGGGTCAGGAATTCGTGTCGTCATGTTGGCTCCTATGATGGTTCGTCCATGGAGCCGACCCGGCAGTGACAGCCAACCATGATGTTACGTCGGCACTGACCAATGGTGTGAAGACCATCCGGCCCGGCGAGCGGGGTGCACCAGATACAGCCCAGTACTAGACCCGGCTCGGCTGCCTGTCAAGTGGTTCCCGTGCTGGTGACCCTCGCTGTTCCGCCCAGGTGATGGCTGGTCCCCGAAGTTCTCTGAGGCGTTGGCCCCCACCCCCGTGGACTTTCGCATGAGAGGTCAATTCGCCGGAGGATAACTGACCTCACAGGGCCATGCGGCACTCCCGTCCAAGGGGCAGACTCAACCTCATAAGACTGCATGACAGAACCATGAGCCCCTTGAGCACTTTTGGCTCAGCGGCAAAGGCGTACGCCATGTGGTGCAACCTCGGGCGGACGTCGTCGCAGGGCCGGTCGCGTCCTCCAGGACCGGAGTGAGTCATGGGCAAGGCAGTAGGAATTGATCTCGGAACAACCAACTCGGTGATCGCTGTCTGGGAAGGCGGGGAGGCCCGCGTCATTCCCAACGCGGAAGGAGCCCGGACGACTCCATCAGTTGTGGCTTACACCGACAGCGGGGAACGGCTTGTGGGGCAACTGGCCCGCCGGCAGGCGATCCTCAACCCCAAGGGAACCATTACTTCAGCCAAGCGGTTCATCGGCCGACACAATGAGGAGATAACCGATGAGGCCAAGGCCGTGAGTTTCGACGTCGTGGCGGACGACAACGGTGTGGCGCGTTTCCAAGTGCAAGGCAAGAAAGTCGCACCTGAGGAAGTGAGCGCACTCGTCCTTCGTAAGCTGGTGGACGACGCTGCGAAGCAGCTGGGCGAGAAGGTAACGGAAGCAGTCATTACGGTACCTGCGTACTTCAACGATGCACAGCGCACAGCCACCAAGGACGCTGGCAAAATTGCAGGGTTGGAAGTCCTGCGGATCATCAATGAACCTACCGCAGCGGCCTTGGCCTATGGCATTGACAAACGCCAGCATGAGACGGTTTTGGTCTTTGACCTGGGCGGAGGAACTTTTGACGTCAGCTTGCTGGATGTGGGCGACGGCGTTGTCGAGGTCCGTTCCACGGCGGGTGACACGCACCTTGGTGGTGACGATTTCGACCGCCGCCTCGTCGATTACTTGGCCGACGATTTCCAGAAGCAGGAGGGCATCGACCTTCGGGCGGATGCCCAAGCGTTGCAAAGGCTGTTCGAGGCAGCTGAGAAAGCGAAGGTCGAGCTGAGTTCTGTGACCCAGACACAGGTCAACCTTCCCTTCGTCACTGCGGACGCCACGGGTCCCAAGCATTTGACGACCACCGTTCGGCGCTCCGTTTTTGAAGACATCACTCATGACCTGGTGGAACGCACCATGGATCCGGTAAAACAGGCGATGACGGACGCCAAAGTTACCGCCAATGACATCGACGAAGTGATCTTGGTCGGCGGCTCCACCCGCATCCCCGCGGTTCAAAACGTCGTCCGGCGTCTGACCGGTGGAAAAGATCCGAACATGAGCGTCAATCCGGACGAAGTCGTGGCTATAGGTGCAGCGATTCAGGCCGGAGTCTTGAAGGGCGAGGTCTCGGATGTCTTGCTGCTGGACGTTGTGCCGCTTTCCCTTGGAGTCGAGACCCGCGGCGGTGTCATGACAAAGATCATTGAGCGCAACACGACCATCCCCGCAAGGCGCAGCGAAGTGTTTTCCACCGCCGACGATAATCAGCCTGCCGTGGATGTCGTTGTGCTCCAGGGGGAGCGGGAACTGGCAGCCGATAATCGGGTTCTGGGCCGGTTCCAGCTGACCGATATCCGGCCGGCACCCCGCGGTGAACCGCAGGTGGAGGTCACGTTCGACGTCGACGCAAACGGCATTCTCAACGTCACCGCCCGCGACAAGGACACGGGAAAGGAACAGGGCATCACGATCAGCGAAGGCTCCAACCTCGACGCCAAGGAAGTCGAGCGGATGATTGCCGAGGCTGAGTCCCACAGAAGCGAGGATGTGCTGAATCGGGAGCGCATTGACACCCTCAATGAACTTGATGCGGTGGCCTACCGCGTTGAGCGGGCAGTCAATGAACTCGGTGACGCAGCTCCGGTGCACGATAAGGCCCGAGCTGAACTCCTGGTTGGTCAGGCGCGGGACGCTGTCAGTAGCCAGGCGGACGTTGGCGCCGCGCGGGAACTGATTTCCGAGCTTCAGCAGTTGCAGTCGGCGTTGAGTGCCTCCGCGGCCAGTGCAGGGGCAGGACCGGGACCCGTGTCTCAGCCCGGGTCCTCCGACAATGTGGATGACGATGACATTGTCGATGCAGAATTTGATCGTGGCTAGGTACGGTCATGAGCGACCAGGCAGGGGCGGCTGGGCCCGCCAATCCAGAAAGTGGCGTAGCAGGTGCCGCCGCCGGCGAGACGGCAACCGGGGCTGGGGTACCGGCGGAAGCGCTGGCCAAAATGGAGGATCTTTGGCGCCGCGCGCTGGCTGACGCAGACAATATTAGAAAACGCGCCGCCCGGGAGGCCTCACAGCTAAGGGCCCAGGAGCGGGCAGCTGTCTCGCTGCTGTGGTTGCCTGTTTTGGACAATTTGGAACTTGCTCTCGCTCACGTCCCCTCTGCCGGGGACCCGCTCGTCGATGGCCTTGCCGCAATCCGTTCCCAGGCGATCGATATCCTGGCCCGCCTGGGGTACCCGCGGATCGACGATGAAAACGTTCCTTTTGACCCTCGGATCCACGAGGTGGTCAGCGTATCGGAGACGGACGGGATTCCTTCCGGGACTGTGCTGACCGTTCTGCGCCCGGGCTACGGCGGGACCGATACCATCCTGAGGCCTGCCGCCGTCGTTGTGAGCCGGGCGGTGAACACTGACCGTGGCTAAGGATCACTATTCAGTTCTCGGCGTCCCTCGTACGGCGAAGCAGGAGGCAATCCAACGGGCTTACCGCAAACTGGCAAGAAAATACCACCCGGACGTCAACCGGGAGCCGGATGCTGCTGACAGGTTCAAGAAGATTGGCGAGGCTTACGATACTTTGTCCGATCCCGAAACCAGGGCGCGTTATGACCGGTTCGGCGCGGATTACCGGCAGTATGCGGGCCGCGGTGCTGATTCGGAGGGCGGCGGCACGGGGCGGGGTTCCGGCAGTCCGCGCCCAGGCCCGCGCCCGGGACGCGGCGCTCACAGCGGCGCCCATGTGGACATGGGAGGCGACGTTGATTGGGAGGATCTGCTGGGTGGCTGGTTCCGTCAGCAGGGGATGGGCCCTGCGCCTGGTGCTGACCACGAGGCCGAGCTTCGGTTAACCCTCGAAGAAGCGATCCGCGGCGGACGGCGCACGGTTCGCCTGGCGGAACCGGCCGGCGGGACACGGAATTACGACGTCGACGTGCCCCCCGGTGTGGTGGACGGCCAGCGCATCCGGCTCGCAGGGGAGGGGGCCGGTGGCCGCGACGGCGGTCGACCGGGGGATCTCTTCCTGACCGTGCGTATCCAGCCGGACGCGAGGTACCGCCTCAAGGGCCGGGACATCCATTTCGACTTGCCTGTCACGCCGTCGGAAGCCGCACTGGGGGCCAGGATCAAGGTCCATGTGCCCAGCGGCCCCGTGACCATAACCGTTCCCGAAGGCTCTTCCAGCGGACGCAGACTGAGGCTTCGCGGGCAGGGGTTGCCCGACCCGAAAGGGCAGCCGGGGAACCTCTATGCGGAGATCCGCGTCATGGTGCCCCCACGGTTGAGCAGCGAGGTCCGAAAACTCTATGAGCAGCTTGCAGCCGCGTCCGATTTCCACCCGAGAGAGGGGCTGCTATGAACCGTCAATATCCGCTCGCCTATCCGTGGCGCCTAAGTCTTGATGCGGTGGCACGAACCAGCGGGGTCCACTCCGATGTCGTCATGAGGTTCGTGGAGTTGGATTTGCTTCGACCACTTGGAGGCGACGTTCCGGGCGGCCCTTGGTTCAGTCCGCGGGCTCCGGAATTGATCGCGCGCGTCCTGCGGCTGCATTCAGAGCTGTCGCTGAATTATGCGGCAATCCCGCTCGTACTGGATTTGTTGGCGCGGATAGACACGCTGGAACGACGTTTGGTTGAAATTTCGCAGGTGGAAAGGACTGCTTCGCGATGAATATGGAGAGTTTTACCCAGAAGTCGCAGGAGGCATTGGCAGCGGCGCAGCGGATCGCCCAGCAACACGGCCATACCGAGACCGACGGCGAGCACCTGCTGGCGGCCCTCCTGGAGCAGGAGGGTGGGCTGGTCCCGCGGCTGCTCGTGGGCATGCAGATTGACCTGGAAGAGTTGAACAGGGCGGTTGAGACCGAGCTGCGAAGGAAGCCGAAAGTCACGGGACATGGTGCATCACCCGGCCAGGTGTACGTCAGCCGGAGGCTTGGCACACTCCTCGATGCCGCTGAACGTGAAGCCAAACGGCTCAAAGACGAGTACGTTTCGGTGGAGCACTTGCTGGTCGCGCTGGCGGAGGAAGGCAGATCCACGGCGGCCGGCAGGGTGCTGGCGGAGCACGGTATTACCCGCGAGGCGTTCTTGTCGGTCCTGACCCAGGTCAGGGGAAACCAGCGCGTTACCTCGGCAACGCCGGAACAAACCTACGAGGCGCTGGAGAAGTACGGCCGCGATCTGGTGGCGGATGCACGTACTGGAAAGCTCGATCCGGTCATCGGACGCGACGCGGAAATCCGACGGGTTGTTCAGATACTTTCACGCAAGACCAAGAATAACCCTGTGCTTATCGGCGAGCCTGGAGTCGGCAAAACCGCCATTGTGGAGGGACTGGCCCAGCGGATCGTCCGGCAGGATGTGCCCGAAGGCCTGAAGGACAAGACCATTTTCTCGCTGGACCTGAGTGCCCTCGTGGCCGGCGCCAAGTACCGCGGCGAATTCGAGGAGCGGTTGAAGGCGGTGCTGGCCGAGGTGCTGGCGGCAGAAGGCAGGATACTGCTGTTTGTGGACGAACTGCACACCGTCGTCGGTGCAGGCGCTTCAGAGGGGTCGATGGACGCCGGCAACATGTTGAAGCCCATGCTGGCGCGCGGGGAGCTGCACATGATCGGCGCTACCACGCTGGACGAATACCGAAAACACATCGAGTCTGATGCCGCACTGGAGCGCCGGTTCCAGCCGGTCACGGTGGAGGAGCCCGACGTCGAGGACGCCATTTCAATCCTTCGAGGCTTGCGGGAGCGGCTTGAGGTATTCCACGGAGTACGGATCCAGGACAGTGCCCTGGTGGCTGCTGCCTCCCTTTCCCACCGGTACATCACCGACCGGTTCCTTCCGGACAAGGCCATAGACCTGGTGGATGAAGCGTGCGCCCGGCTCAGGACGGAAATCGACTCGATGCCGGCGGAACTGGATGAGCTCACCCGGAAGGTCACGCGGCTTGAAATCGAAGAGGCGGCACTTGCCAAGGAAACCGATTCGGCCAGCAAGACCCGGCTCACAGAGCTGAAGCGTGAATTGGCGGACTTGCGCGCTGAAGCCGACGCCAAGAGGGCCCAATGGGAAGCCGAGCGCCAGGCGATCCACAAACTGCAGGAAATACGCACTGAACTGGAGCGGGCACGGCTGGAGGCTGAGGAAGCGGAACGGAACTACGACCTCAACCGGGCGGCAGAGCTACGCTATGGGCGACTTGCCGACCTCGAACGAAGGCTGGCCGCCGAAGAAGAACGGCTGACGGCGAAACAAGGCGAAAAGCGTTTGCTCCGCGAGGTGGTGACCGAGGAGGAGATCGCCGACATTGTCGCCGCCTGGACCGGGATCCCGGTCGCCCGGCTGAAGCAGGGCGAACGAGAAAAAGTCCTGCACCTGGATGAAATCCTGCGCGCCCGGGTCGTCGGACAGGAAGAAGCCATTACTGCGGTGGCGGATGCCATCATCCGCGCGCGCTCCGGTATCCGGGACCCCCGCCGGCCCATCGGGTCCTTTATCTTTCTTGGGCCCACGGGCGTCGGAAAGACCGAGCTTGCCAAGGCCCTGGCTGTATCGCTGTTCGACAGCGAGAACGCAATGATCCGGCTGGACATGAGTGAGTACCAGGAGCGCCACACGGTGAGCCGTCTGCTGGGGGCGCCGCCCGGCTACATCGGCTACGACGAAGGAGGACAGCTTACGGAAGCGGTCCGCCGGAAGCCCTACTCGGTGGTGCTGTTCGACGAGGTGGAAAAGGCCCATCCGGACATCTTCAACACCCTGCTGCAGGTGCTCGACGACGGCCGGATTACAGACTCGCAGGGCCGGACCGTCGATTTCCGCAATACCGTCATCATCATGACCTCCAATATCGGCTCCCAGTATCTCCTGGAAGGTTCGACCGAAGGAGGGACGATCACGGAGGAGGCGCGCGGTATGGTGCTGGGCGAGCTCCGGGCTCATTTCCGGCCCGAGTTCCTGAACCGCGTCGACGACACGGTGTTGTTCGCGCCCTTGGGACTGCCACAAATCGAACGAATCGTTGATCTGATGTTCCAGCAGCTGCGGCAGCGGCTGGCCGAACAGCAAATAGAGCTTCACCTGACCGAGGAGGCACGTCTTCTGATTGCCGAACACGGATTCGATCCGGTCTACGGAGCCCGGCCGTTGCGCCGCTATATTTCCCACGTGGTGGAAACACAGGTGGGTCGGGCCCTGTTGCGCGGCAGCATCGAGGAGGGCGGAGTGATCACGGTGACCGTATCCGGAAACGAGCTCGTGGTGGAATACAGCACAATGGAGCTTAGGGAGGCCGGAATCACATGAACAAAGCCATCATCAAATGTCCTCATTGCGGCAAGTCGAACCGTGTTCCGGCCGCTGCCGACGGCCGGCCGCGCTGCGGGAACTGCCACCGGGACCTCCCTTGGGTGGTTGAAGCGGGCGACGACGATTTCAGCGCAATTGCCGAACGGCCCGGCGTTCCGGTCTTGGTGGACTTTTGGGCGGTGTGGTGCGGACCGTGCCGGATGGTGAGCCCCGTGTTGGACAAGTTGGCACACGAACGCGCTGGGCAGATCAAGCTGGTGAAGGTCGACGTGGACCATTCGCCGCAGCTTTCGGCCAGGTTCGCGATCCAGGCAGTGCCAACGCTGATGGTCATCGTTGACGGCAAGATCGTCGCGAGGCAGGCAGGCGCGGCTCCCGCGCCGGTGTTGAGGTCCTGGTTGGAGGAAGCACTCTCAAAGTAGGCCGGGAGCAGTGAACGACGGCGGGCGTCGCCGGTGTGCCGCCGTCGTTTTTTCCGGCTGCGTTCCTTTCGGCTGCGTGCGTCCACGGGCCCCTTTGCACGAAGTGATGCCTGCACGGCAAATGTCTGCATGAATCGAATTCTTCGCCACTTCTCCGCGACATCAGGATTCGTAGACTAAATTCACGCTGATCGTCGGGTTTCCCGCCTCAGCGGAACGCGCGTTTTCACTTTTGTCACTCCAAGCACAGGAAACAACTATGCGTAGAATTACCAAAGTCTCGGCCATTTTCGCCGCTGCCACTGCCGCGCTGACCATCGGATTGACTCCCGCCTCGGCCGACGTCGTCGACTCCACGATCTCCGGCGGAACGCTTACGGCCACCACCTACGGAGCGACCCTGACAGGGGTCACGCTGGACGGATCGAATACCCAGACCGCCACGGGCAATGCCTCCTCGGAGTGGATCATCACCGATGCCCGCGGCACGGGCTCGGCATGGGCTCTATCGGTGAGCGCAACCACGCCGACCAGCGCCGCAGGAACAGAAGAGTCGGTCCCACGCACTATTCCTGTCAGCGGCTTGACGATCACGCCCGGCACCATCACCGCTGGTGCGGGGTCTGACTCCGCAGCGACCATCGCCGCTCCCGCATTGGCTCTGTCAACGTCCTCTCAGGCTCTGGTCTCCACTGTGGGCCAGAACATGGGGTCCTACACGCTTGCCCCGGCATTCAGCCTCGCCATTCCGGCCAACGCCTACCGCTCCAATTACGCTGTCGGCGCCAGCGGAGCCCTGAACCCCTACACTTCCACCATCACTTACACCATCGGCTAAAGCGAGTGGCCCGTCCGTCGTCCCCTTCAAGGGGGGGGGGGAGACGGGCGGGCAGGTAAGCGGCCATTATCCGCTGGTCGCCCGGACGGAAGACCCGTACCTTTCCACACCACCGCACTACAATTGCCAATCCGGATGCTTCCAGGACTGAGAAAACGTGAACACACCTTCCCCTCACCGCCCCACGCGTGTGATCATCGCCATGGCGTTGCTGATCCTGGGTATTTTCCTCATGGCCGGCCCCGCCTCAGCGGTCGATAATGGGACCTTGGGCATCCGCCCCGAAACAGAATCAGACTTTTTCCATTTGTCCCTCTATCCCGGGGCCAGGACGGAGGCCACAGCCGTCGTCTCCAACCACACTTCCTCGCCCGTGACGCTGCTGACATACCCCGTAGACGGAGAGAACACAGTGCAGGGAACATTTGCGATGGCCTCACAATCCGCTCCCCGCGAAGGCGTCGGCGCGTGGGTCGAGCTTGATATGGAACGCATCACCGTCCCCGCCAATACGGACCTGAAAGTGCCCTTCAGTCTCACCGTTCCTGAAGGTACGCCTCCAGGGGACTATGCCGGAGGGCTCATCATCCAAAGCCCCACCGTCCAAGGCGAGACCACGTCAGTCAATGGCGATACCGCCGTTCGACTGGACACAATTCAACGCCAAGGCGTACGTATTTACCTCAACGTTGCCGGCACCGTCGCTAAATCGCTCGCCCACGGCGGCCTGGGCTGGAAACAAAATGGGGAGAGCCTCGATTTTACTCTGCCCGTGCGTAACACCGGCAACACCATCCTGCATCCATCCGCTCATCTGAACGTCTCAGGCTGGCCTGCCACGGCGACGAGACTGGAATTCGACACACCCGATGGCTTGCTTCCAGGAGCGAGCATTGAACTGCATGCCACCCTGGAACGGGCCCCGATTATCCAAAGCGGTAAGGCCGAGGCAACGGTGTCCTCCGAGGCCGGCACCACTCAGGCGGACTCGCGCGTTTTTTACGCACCGTGGCCACTCCTTGCCCTTGGCTTGGTCTTCATTGCTGCCGCTGGCTATGGGGCTTGGCGGGCTTTCCGCTTCATTCGCCGCGCCCGCGTTGCACTCTCGCAGCAGCAATCCCTGGGGAGCGCGACACCCCAGTAATACGTCTGCCCCTTTCCCGAGCCGTCGCGTCCTTGTCCGGGGGCGGACTGATGGCTGGTCCGGTCAGGCTCCTGGGTTGAGCCTCTGCCGCAATTGTTGCAGTGCCATATGAACGACGGGCTCGGATTTATGGATCTCCCTGACATTCATCCCGGTAAACTCTTTGATTGCCCGGCGCATGCTTTGAACGTTGGTGAATCCGCACCGTGTCGCAATTTCTGAGTAGGTGATCTTTTGGGCATCGGCCAGAAGCAGGAGTTCCAGCGCTTTGCGTGTTCTCAGGGCGCGAATTCGCTCACCCAAACGAAGTTCCTCAGCCTCAAAAAAGTAGAACAGGGAACGACGGGAGAGATTGAACTTTCCGGCGATCATAGCCACGTCCAGGCTTGGGTTGTCAAAGCTGGTCTCGAGGTATTTCTTTACCGCCCCGCTTAGTGCCGGTTTCCGCGTCTCGTCGTCGACCGGCGATTCGAGCAGGGATCCCACCAGGGTTGCCATGACGGATCGCAGGATCTCGCCGGTTACTGATGCCGCGCTGTCGATGCCAGGCCGCTTCCAACTCATCAATGCGGGGATCACGAAGGTGCCCACAATTGGGTGGCTTGCAAGGTCCGGCAAGCGAAGAAGGGAGCGCAGTCCGCCCTCGCTGACATTGAGACTGAGGCGGTCCATGTTGAGCTGCTGTGCGTGAAACCCTTCGGGCGCATCGAAACTGCCGCCCAGGGACGTGTCGATGAATCTGACGGAGCCCGTTGGAACCGGCTCGGGTACGCCGTTGAGATCCAGGGTCAGGCCCGGTGCCTTACGGAAGTAGGCCAGGCGCAGATCCGTGGAGTCGGGATTTGGCGACCAAAAGCCTAGCGCGGGGGTGTTGTGCATCTCGATGAGGCTGAAGCCCGGTCCGGCAAGATTAATGGCTGAAGGACTGCCTGACACAGGACCTTCAGCTTCTGACCTTTCCAGCCGCATTGGAGTTTCGACGGCGTTGCCGTACCACACCCGCCAATGCTCGAACCTTTGTTCGGGATTCAGCCCCTCCGGCGTCGCGTAACGTCGCACACGGGCGCTGTTCCCGTCACCAGATTGAGGCATGCCATCCTCCTTCACCAGCTGAGCATCATGGCAGTCTTGCGAGTTGGCACGGCGCCTTAAGGAAGCGGTTGCGGTGACTCGTCAGAACCGACCGAAAATGAGGTCTGCTGGTACGACAATTTTACCTCTGGACGCACCTTCGGCTGGTGCGTTGATGTGCTTATGTTGGTGCCGTCCAGGCTTGGATAAGCACGTTGTGCACAGGGATCTGATTCAGTAAAAGAGGCTGCGCAGGCAGCTTCACGCGCGTGCGGCTGTCTGCCTGGATCTATGCGGAGCAGTGGTCACGCAGGTGCGTCCTGCAACTGTTTGGCCATCGCCTCAAGAAGCGGCCTGGTTGCCAGTTGATTTACTCGGTGGGGGGAGAGGACATGCTCGACGGCCAGGATGCTGGCGCCAACCACTCCAGCTTCCGGTCCGGTTTCGGATTGGGTGATATTCAGGTGCTGGGTCGCCAATGGCGTTGATCGTGCGTAGACCGTTTCGCGTATCCCTGCCATGAGGTGTTCTCCGGATTGGGCAAGTGATCCGCCCACGACAATCAGGGAGGGGTTGATGAAGCTCACGCACATGTTGAGCATTTCTCCGATGTCACGGCCAGCCTGGCGGACCGCTTGGATAGCAGCCGGATTCCCGGAACGAACCAGCGAAACGACGTCGCTTCCAGTGGTTGCCTCGAGCCCACTCTCGCGGAGCTGAGCGGCGATGGCCGGCGCGCCTGCGATGGCTTCCAGACAGGCGCTCTTGCCACAGCGGCAGAGAATTCCTGCCCCTCGGGAAACAGCAATATGGCCGACGTCTCCAGCGACACCTGCCGCGCCCCGCTGCAGTTCTCCTCCGCTAACCACTCCAGATCCGATGCCAGTGGCGATTTTGAGGAAAATCATGTTCTCCTCGTTTGGCCAACGGGTCGCCCGTTCGCCGAGGGCCATAAGGTTGACATCGTTATCGACGAGTACGGGTACGCCCAAGGTTTGCTGAACGTAAGCGGGAACATCGAATCCGTCCCACCCTGGCATGATCGGCGGGCTCGTCGGCTTCCCAGTGGAGTGCTCAACGGGTCCGGGCAGCCCAATGCCGACGGCGATGACATCCGCAGTCGGACGCTCCAGCACTTTCAAGTGTCCCTCCACCATCGCCAAAAGCCAGTCCAGGACTGTTTCGGGTCCGCGTGAAATCTCCATCCGCTCTGTGGTTTCCACGAGTACCGTTCCTGACAGGTCCGTGAGTGCCACGGTGGCGTGAGTCGCACCAACGTCTGCGGCCGCCACCAACTTTGCGGCTGGGTTGAAGGCCAGCCGCGCCGATGGGCGGCCTCCGGTAGAAGCCGCCCCTGATACGGGTATCACCAGTTCCAGCTTCAGGAGCGGCTCGAGGCGGGAACTGACGGCAGCTCGGCCCAAGCCTGTTGTCCCAGCCAAGTCGGCTCTGGTTCGTGGTTGTCCGTCCCGCAGGATTTGCAGAAGCTCGCCGGGTCCGCCGTTGTCCATGTCACTCCAAGTCGGGCTCAAAAGAGGTTGTTTGTGCGCGCCTGAATTGTTGACGCATCGGGCTCAAGGGACCCTGGGGCCCCGATCTCCACTCAGTGTCAAGCTGCTCACTCACTCCCGTCCACTCGGGGAAGTGCCAAGCATCAAAAAGTGCAACTTGGGCGTGCAGTCGACCACTGTCAGCGTCAAAAGGTGCAGACTTCTGCTGGGCCCCTGACCAAAGTCAGGTGCTGCGTGTCACTGTTTCGACATGGAAAACGACAGAACCACGACAGCCCCCTCCCGGCTACGGGCCGGGTTCGTCGGCGCCGGGTTCATGGCCGAGGTGCACAGCCGAGCCGCCCGCGCTGCAGGGGCGGATATCGCCGCCATTGCGTCCTCGAGCCGTGCCAGCGCCGACCGCGCCAAAGACCGCCTGGGTGTGCAGCAGGCTTACGATTCCGTCCAGGACCTCCTCGAGGACGAGGCGATCGACGTCATCCACATCTGTTCGCCGAACAGTACCCATTACGCACTGGCCGAGGCCGCGCTGAAAGCGGGCAAACACGTGGTCTGCGAGAAGCCACTCGCCACCAACGTCCAGGACGCAACCGAACTTGTGGAGCTCGCTGCCCGGGCCGGGACCGTTGCGACCGTTCCCTTCGTCTATCGCTTCCATCCGATGATCCGGGAAGCACGGGAACGCATTGCATCGGGCCAAACGGGACGGATCTCCACCATCCAGGGCTCCTACCTTCAGGATTGGCTGCTCTCCCGGGACGACGACAACTGGCGGGTGGACGCCGCTCTGGGCGGGCCCTCCCGGGCGTTCGCCGATATCGGCTCCCACCTGTGCGATCTTGTCGAATTCGTGAGCGGGGAACAGATAGCCAAAGTAAGCGCCCTGAGCCGGACTCTTTTCTCGGGCCGGTCAAACAATAAGGACATCCAGACCGAGGACCTCGTTGCCGCTGTTTTCGCCACTGAATCCGGCACCGTGGGAAATCTCCTGATCAGCCAAGTTGCCCCTGGACGAAAGAACCGCCTGATGATCGAGATCGCGGGTTCGGAGAGCACTCTGCAGTTCGACCAGGAAGCCCCGGAGGCGTTGTGGCTGGGTAAACGGACAGGGTCGCAGTTGCTCGTCCGCGACCCGCAGGCGCTTAGTCCTGATGCGGCCCGGCTCAGTGTTCTTCCGGCTGGCCATCCGCAGGGTTACCAGGACGCGTTCACTGCGTTCGTGGCTGATACCTATGCCGCCATCAACGGGGACATCCGCGAAGGCCTGCCCACGTTCCAGGACGGTCTCAGGTCGGCCGTCCTCACCGAAAGCATCATCAAATCCAGCAAGGGCGGCGAGTGGGTCGACGTCCCGAACACAAAAGAACCAGAAGGAGTGAAGCAATGAAGATCATTCAAGTAGGCCTCGGCGCCTGGGGCGCCTCATGGCTAAACGTGATTCACCACAGCAAAAGCTGGGAGCTGGCCGGCGTTGTCGACGTCAACTCCGACGCCGCACGGGCCGCAGGTGAACAGTACGGAATCCCCGCGTACGCCACCATCGAGGACGCGCTGGAGCACAAAGACACGTTCGACGCTGCCTTGGTCATCGTTCCACCCGAGTACCACGCAGCCGTGGCCATCCCGGCACTGGAAGCAGGCGTCCACACACTCATTGAGAAGCCCCTCGCCCACAGCCTTGAAGACGGCGTCCGCATCATCACTGCGGCAGAGAAGTCCGGCAAACAGGCCATGGTGTCACAGAACTACCGTTTCAAGCGCGCGGCCCGCACTGTTCAGCGCCTCATTCGCGACGGAGTCATCGGCGACCTTGAGCACGTCTTCATCGACTACAAGAAGAACCCGCCGTTTGAAGGGTTCCGGCTCGAAATGGATGAGCCCCTGATCGTGGATGCCATGATCCATCACCTTGACCAGCTCCGCGGCATCGTTGGTGTCGAGCCCACCGCCGTGCGTGCGCGCTCTTGGAACACTGGCACCTCCAGATTCAAGGGCAATGCCTCCGCCGTGGTGCAATTCGACTGCGACAACGGCACCCGCGTCGTCTACACCGGATCATGGAGCTCCTACGGTCCGCAGACCAGCTGGGACGGCGACTGGGAAATCCAAGGCAGCAAGGGCGCCATCACCTGGAAGAACAACGAGGTCGCCATCAACTTCGCCTCACTGTTCGACACCGTCTTCCTTGCCGGAGCGGTGGAACGCTCCGGAGTCATGCACGTTGATCTGGACCCGTTGCCTGTCGAGGAACGCTTGGGGACCCTCGAAGCGTTCCGCGACGCCATCGAAACCGGGAATAAGGCTGAGACGGATGTCACCGACAACATCCAGAGCTTGCAACTCGTCATGGCCACTGCCGACTCCGCCCGCCAAGATGGTGCGCCTGTTTCCTTGAAAACCAACGCCGAACTTTTCGGCAGCCACTAGCACTTCCGACCCGAGGAAGTGTCGAATTGACTGGAGATACAAACATGCAGCCACAAACAGCCACCGGCTCTGCCGGTCCGGTTTCCGGGAAGGCTGGCCCCGGAAAATCCCACGACGAGTCCCGTTCACGGCTCTCCGGCGTCGGCGACTTCATCGGTGCGCAGGGCCTGCTGGTCGTCGTCTTGCTCTTCGGTGTACTGCTGACGTTCCTGAGTCCGGTATTCCTGACCACAGTCAACCTGGTCAACTTGCTGTACCAGTGCACGATCCTCGGTGTGTTCGCCATCGGCATGACCTTCGTGATCCTTACCGGCGGCATCGACGTCTCGGTGGGATCCACAGCTGCCCTGTCGTCCGTGCTGTCCATGGGCGTGATCGTCAACATGGATATGCCGCCAGCAATCGGACTCCTGACCGGCCTCGTAGTTGGCGCCGGAGTCGGAGCCGTCAACGGACTGATGGTCACGAAGCTGGGCATATCCCCGCTGATCGCGACCCTGGCAACACTTTCCGCCGGGTCGGGCATCGCCTTCGCCTACTCCGACGGCGGCAACATCACGCCGGTGCCGAAGGTGCTCACCGATGCGGTCAGCGCGAAGATCGCCGGAATTCCTTTGCTGATACCGGCCGTTCTGGTGCTGGCTTTCCTGGCCCACTTGGTCCTGACCCGTACTACCTACGGACGTTCCATTTACGCCGTCGGCGGCAACAAGGAAGCAGCCCTGCTTGCAGGCATCCGCGTCGATCGTGTCACGTTGAACGCTTACATCATCGCCGGCCTCTCTGCGGGAATGGCGGGACTCCTGCTCACCGGCCGCCTGGCCTCCGGAAGCCCGCGTGCCGGCGACGGCATCGAACTAACCGTCATTGCCGCAGTGGTCATCGGCGGAACAAGCCTCTTCGGCGGCCAAGGCAACATCAAGGGCACGCTGCTCGGCGTGCTGTTGATCGCGATGGTCTCCAATGCCGTGAACCTGCTCGGAATCCCTTCGTCCTACGACCGCATTGTCCAGGGCGTCGTCATCTTCGCCGCGGCCGCCCTGGACGTGTACCGCTACAAGTACGTCCAAAAGAACCTGTCAAGGAAACGCAGGATCGGACCGCCGCCGGCGATAGACCCGACGACGGCGGGCAGCCCGGTTACCGGGCCCGTCACAGCGCACACCACCGGAACATCGGCTTAACACCACCCGCGTACAGGCCGGCCCAGCCGGCATGTCATAGCACCCAACAGAAAGAGTAAGTCAATGAAGACCTCACCCAAACTGGCGGTCCTCGCGGCAGTCTCCGCCGCAGCCATAGCCCTCACCGGCTGCGGAGCACCCAGCGCCGCCCAGGAAGCAAACGACGGAACGAAGACTAAGAAGATCGCCGTCCTGCTCTACAGCCAGAGTTTTGAATTCATGGTTGCTCTCGGGCAGGGCGTCAAGGATAAGGCGAAGGAACTCGGCGTGGAGGTCACAGTCCTTGATGCCAAAGGCGATTCCAGCACGCAGATCAGCCAGATCCAGGACCAACTCGCCCAGGGTGTGGACGGCATTGTCCTCAGCCCGAATAACTCCGCTGAACTGGTTCCTGGAGTCCAGATGATCCACGACGCCGGAAAGACCGTCACCACCGTGGATTCGGTCATCCCGGGCGACATCGCCGACGCTGCCGTCGCTTTTGACAACGAAAAGGCCGGCAAGCTTGGCGCTGAAGCCTTGGCCAAACTGATGGGTGACAAGGGAACTGTCCTTGAATACCAAGGAGCCAAGGGCGCTTACCACGCGATTCTGCGCGGCAAGGGGTTCAACGATGGCATCAAGCAGTTCCCCGGTATCAAAGTCATCGGCCGTGACGCACAGTGGACTGCGGACAACGCTCTGTCCCTGACCGTCGATAACTTCACCGCAGACTCCAGTATCAATGGCCTTTTCAGCCACAACGACGAAATGGTGCGGGGAATCGTCTCCGGCCTCTCACAGATCAACAAGGACGCTCCGGTCGGCGCCGCAAACCACATCCCGCTCGTCGGAGTAGACGGCACGCCCCTTGCCCTGGACCGGATCCGCAATGGTGTCCAGGACGCCACGATGGACCAGAACCCGTTCGAGATGGGCGCACTGGCCCTTCAGGCCCAGGTTGACCTGCTTGACGGCAAGCAGGTGTCCAAGATGCAGCTGACTGACACCAAGCTCATCACCAAAGAGAACGTCGATGACCCCACCCTCTGGGGCAACATCTTCAAGGACTAGCGCAGCTAACCCTCGGCTGCCTGGCCAGGCCCCGCCGCTTGGCCAGGCAGCAACACCAATTCCCTCAAGGAGAAACATGTCCCGCTTCAAGTATTCCTACAACGCCATCGTCTACTACCAGGAAGACATTGCTAAAGGCATCGATCGCGTTGCCCGTTATGGCTACGACGCCATTGAACTGGTCGGAGAACCGGCAACGCACAACGTCGACGAGATCAACAAACTGACCAGCGACGCCGGCATTGACGTCAGTTCCATTTGCAGCATCTGGTTTGGAGAAGAACGCGACCTGATCAACCCCAGCGCCGCCAACCGGCAGAAGGCCTTGGACTACGGCAAGTCGGTAGCCGACTTCGCCGCCGCCGTCGGAGCTCCGACCATCATCGTCGGGCCATCCCCGGTGGGCAAGACTGAGGCCTTGGCCAGCGATGAACAGGAATGGGAATGGGCCGTCGAGAACGTCCGCACACTTGGCGAATACGCGGCGAGCGTCGGCATCAACATCACCCTCGAACCATGGAACCGCTACGAGACACATTTCCTGAACCGGCTCGACCGGGCCGTTGAACTTCTGGACGCTACCGGTCTGAAGAACGCCGGCGTGCACGGTGACCTCTTCCACATGAACATCGAAGAAGACAGCATCCACGGAGCGTTCGCCCGCGCCGGCAGCAAGGTTAACCACGTCCACCTCGCCGACTCGAACCGGGCAGCTCCCGGCGTAGGTCACATCGACTTCCGTCCGACACTGCAGACGCTAAAGGACATCAACTTCGACGGCTACCTGACCTTCGAACTTCTACCGGCCGCGTCGAATCCCTTCGCCATGATGGCACGTGGCGGGCACCTGGAATTCCTGGACCCCTACACCGAAAAGGCCATCAACGAAATGAAGAAGCTGGAACAGGAGCTGTGGCCCAATGAGTAAATACGAATTCGGAGTCAGCACCTTCATCCTGGTCTCCCCGTTCACCGACCACGATGTTGATCAGTTCGACGTAGCCATGGAGATGGGCTACGACCTGATCGAGGTCTGCATTGAAGACCCTGCAGTAGTCAGCGCCGAAGCACTGAAGAAGGCCTCGGACCGGACCGGACTGCCCGTGTCCATCTGCGGTGCGTTCGGACCGGACCGCGACGTCTCACACGAAGACCCGCAGAAGCGGCGGCAGGGCATTGACTACCTGAAACTCTGCGTTGACATCGCCCAAGCCGTCGGATCCCCCCACGTGGCCGGCCCGATGTACTCTGCCACCGGCAAAGCACGGCTCCTTCCCCCCGAGGAACGTCGGCAGCAGCGCCAGTGGGCGGCCGACAGTTTGCGTGAAGTGGCCGACTACGCCTCCGAGCGGGGCGTTACCCTGGCCATTGAACCGCTCAACCGCTTCGAAACGGATCTGGTCAACACGGTCGAGCAGGGACTGGAACTGTGCGAATTGATCGGCCGGGACAACGTAGGTCTGATGCTGGACACGTTCCATATGAACATCGAAGAGAAGAACATCGCTGCGGCCATCACCTCTGCCGGTGACAAGGTCTTCCACTTCCAGGTGTCGGAAAACGACCGTGGAACGCCTGGCAGCGGACACGTTCCTTGGTCCGAGACCTTCGAGGCGTTGAAAACGATCGATTACCAAGGTTCCATTGTGGTCGAATCGTTCCTCCCCACGGTGGAGGAAATCGCCAAGGCTGTTTCGCTCTGGCGGCCGGTGGCACCGTCAATGGACGCACTGGCCAGAGATGGGCTCACCTTCCTGAGGAGGGAACTGCCGTGACTAAGACGCCCGGACGTGCTCCAGCAATCGTTGAAGCACGTAATCTCGTAAAACTGTTTCCGGGCGTCGTTGCCCTCTCCGGCATGAACTTCGAACTTCATGCCGGAGAGGTGCACTGCGTCTGTGGTGAGAACGGAGCCGGTAAATCGACGCTGATTAAGACGCTCAGCGGGTTTTACACTCCCGACGAAGGGGGTGTGTACGTGGACGGCGAACTCATGCCCTCCAGTACAGCGGCCTCCAAAGCCGCCGGGATTGCAACCATCTACCAGGAGCACAACCTGGTCCCGGACCTGTCCGTAGCCGAAAATGTACTGCTGGGAAACTGGGGTGGACGCAATGGCATCCTCTCTCGCCGCGAGATCCGCAAGCGGGCAAGGAAGGCACTCGATCAGGTTGCACCGCACCTCAACCTCGACACTCCTGCGATGGCGCTCTCAACGGTGGACGGCCAGATGGTGGAAATCGCGCGCGCCATCGCCCAGGACGCAAGAGTGATCATCATGGATGAGCCCACCACCGCCCTGACAGAGCAAGACGTTGAGAAGCTGTACAAGCTCGTCAACGAGCTTCGGGGCAAGGGCCTGGCGATCATGTATGTTTCGCACAAACTGGAGGAAGTCTTCACCCTGGCCGACCGGATAACCGTCATCCGCGAAGGCAAGACTGTGGCCTCATCCGTCCCCGCGGGTGAGCTCGATGCCCGATCCGTGGTGCAGCTGATGGTGGGCCGGGATGTGGACCTTTACGAGCATATTCCCCGCGAACGCGGTGAACTGGTTCTTGAGGCACAGGGTCTCAGCCGTGCCGGAGCGTTTGAGGACGTGAATGTTCGACTGCACGCCGGGGAAATCGTTGGGCTGGCAGGACTCGTCGGTGCGGGCCGGACAGAGGTCGCCCGGTGCATCTACGGGGCAGACAAAGCAGACGCAGGAACCGTAGAGATCAACGGCCGGAAACTACGCCTCCGTGGTGCGTCTGAAGGCATCGCCGCCGGCATTGCCCTCGTCCCGGAGGAGCGAAAGCTGCAGGCCATCATCCCCATGTTGTCCATCCGCGAAAACACCACCCTGACTCTCCTGAAACAGATCAGCAAGTGGGGCGTGCTGCAGAGGAGCCATGAAAAGAAGATGGTGGGCGAATATATCAAGGAACTTGATGTCAGGACTCCCTCTGCGGAGACGCCGATACAGTCCCTGTCCGGCGGCAACCAGCAAAAGGTCATCATTGCACGCTGTCTGGCGAGCAATCCCAAGGTTCTCATACTGGACGAGCCAACAAAGGGCATCGACATCGGCGCGAAGGCCGAGATTCATCGTCTGATCGAGCAGCTGGCCCGCAGTGGCGTAGCCGTACTCGTCATTTCCAGCGAGCTCCCCGAACTGCTGGAGCTTTCCGACAGAGTGATGGTCATGCGGTCCGGCCGGGTAGTGGCCGAACTGGATAAGGCACAAGCAACCAAAGAAAACGTCATCGCTTATGCCGCGGCGTAAGCGTTCCGACCAGAACGGATAAAATCATGCCCGATCAACAGACCCGCCCGTTCACCCTGTTCACCGGCCAGTGGGCCGACCTCCCCTTCGAGGAAGTCGCGCGCCTTGCCTCGGGCTGGGGCTACGACGGCCTGGAAATCGCCGTCTCCGGAGACCACCTGGACGCCTGGCGCTG